>Ga0194133_10000418_pt1 | contig 88291 bp, 85 predicted proteins | sample TA2KigOf40mmetaG_FD_155448 | JGI IMG/M metagenome (GOLD analysis project Ga0194133, IMG submission 155448) | Freshwater microbial communities from Lake Tanganyika, Tanzania - TA2015055 Kigoma Offshore 40m | ecosystem: Environmental > Aquatic > Freshwater > Lake | place: Tanzania: Lake... | reverse complement strand
AACAAGAGGTGTATGAAAAAATGGGAGTAAAGACAAAAGACATAGCTCCATTCTTATTAAAGGATCCAGCACAAGCTTGGATTAGAAAAATGTTAGCGGCAAGAATTGTTCCAAATGTTAGCAAGCTTGGACTTCTTGACAGAAATAATAAGTGGCTTCGTCGTAAATTTGAAGAAGCTGGTACAATAGAATTTGAGCATTTAGGGGAATCTGACGAAGAATTTGCGGCTTGGGTTCATACGTTCTAAGTGTGAAAACTCCAGACGATTTTAATGTAAAAAGCGTATACGCCTATAAATCATCTAAGGATTTAAAAAAATATTACAATGATTGGGCTAAAGAATACGATAAATATACACAAGATGTAAATTACATTTTAGCGGACCATGTAGCCAAAACCGCATCCACCCTCATGCCCGATGAGGCGGTGACAGTTTTAGATATAGGCTGTGGCACTGGAATAGTAGGCGAAAAACTATTTGTTTATAACCCCCACTGTTTAATAGATGGAGTTGATCTTTCTATAGAAATGATTAATTTAGCTAAATTAAAAATAGGTTACAATAAATTTTATTGTCAAGATCTAACTTTAGAAAATCAATTAATAAAAGGGAAATACGATTTTATAGTTAGTGCTGGAACTTTTACTCTTGGACACCTAGGAATAAAAGAGTTAATTGAAAGTATTGATTTTTTAAAAAATAAAGGAAAAGCAGTTTTTAGTATTAAATCTGACCATTACAAAAATGGTAGTTTTTATATGGCATTACAGATATGTCTTGGAAAAAATATAATAAATAATTTAAACATTGAGGAAATAAATACCTATAACTCTGACTTCAACGCCCCAAGTAAAATAGTTGTTTTTACAAAAACTTAAAATATATAATATTTTTAAATCCCCCAACGTTCAAATTATTTGGCAGTAAAATAAAGCTGTTACTATAAAGACTAAATTAGCCCGGGAGAACTATGTTATATAACGCTAATTTAATCTATAATAACCCAAATTTTTCATATAATGGAACCTTAATAATTAAGGCACCAAGCCTTATTGATCCAATTATATTAAATAACATAACAATATTACATAGTTTAAATGAAGACTATTCAAACTATACAACAATAGCGATAGTCAGCATAGACACAAGTCCAAGTGGAATTTTAACTCTTGAAGTACTGGATAAAGACGTATCCGCGGTATTGTCAGCTCAGGTAATAGCAATAGGTACGCCGGGAGAAGTATCTATAGTTAGCTAAAGTAAGCTACTATAATTAAAAAATGCAAGATTTATTGGAGAAAAAATGACTACTAGCAGCGTACTTGTTAATGATACTGTAAGAATTAAAGTTAAGTTTATTGACATTAACGCATCTACCGGAGAACAAATTCTAGTTAGTCCAGCTTCTGTTGCTGTAACAATAACAAAATCTGATGGAACAGTTATAGTTTCCACTGTTCCAACAGCACTAACAAGTTCCGAGTATTATTATGATTTTACAGCTACAGTAGCTGATACATACAAAATCAAATTTGTTGGCAGCATGTCTAATGGTACTCAAATCACAGTTAATCAACAACTCTACGTAAGCACCTCTAGCGACGAATATAAGCCAACGATAACCCTTAAAGCAGATGAGGTAATGACATTTGCTCCAGACGTTACTCCATTATATCTTAGTCCAGAAGAAATACTTCCATTATTTCCAGAGGTTTCTTTAATAGAAATAGGAGAGTTAATTCATTTTCATTCTCTAGAGGTAGAAAGTATTTATGGAATAAAATTTACTTATCAATCAGAAAAATTAGCATACGCTGCGATTGAATACATCAAGGCTGCTGTAGCTTGTGATCTTAGTAGAATGTATAATTATGGCGGAGACGATGATGTTTCTGTAACATTGGCTGATTTAACCGTAACTGCAAGAAATTTTCCACGAACTTTGACATCTAGAGGAAACGCAGTTACATGGTGCCAAATAGCTGCGTTCCTTAGGCAGGAAATGTTGGCCGTAAAAACGGGACCAAGAGGCATTCAACCCAAAGGTCTTCCTTCTTCTGAAATATCAAATCCTGGAAGATTTGTTGACCCAGATACATATAGAGATGTATGGCTAACTGATAGAGATCTTTATGGGGCAAGTAGAAGATCGGCACTAAAAATTGACCCTATGCCAGATAGAGGCATACGCGGATATGATTAATCTTGAAAGATCTTTTAAAAAAATATTAAAAGAATGGGGTCACGACGTTTATATACAAAGAATAATGCCAAATAATAATTATAAAGACACCCTAGAAAGGGTAACTACAAGAAATGTTTTTTCTTCCGGAATAACTAATGCTAAAAGCGCACAAGAAGAGATTGAAGGAATTGCAGTTAATTCAGAAGTAGTGTATTATTTTGAAGCAGAGATTAATCCGCAAGAAGGCGATAGAATATACGAATCTTTACCTAATTCATTTAGTAAACAGACAATCTATTTAATAGATACATGTTCGCCAAGACGTGGTAAAAATGGTAAAATTATATTTTGGGTAGTTGGAGCAACAAAAGAAAAACAGGTTTAATGTGTTAGTTGTAAAAAAAAATCAAAAACTAAAAATTAAATTTTTGTTTGTAGATTCAGGCGAAGTATATGATCCAACTTTATTAGATACGCCAATAGACGTGACTGTTTCTGTTGTAAGAGGAGACAATAGATTTTCCGCAATAATTAGAAATCCAATATCTTATCTATATACAAACGCAACACCAGACCCCAATGCCTACATAGAAAGAACAGTAAACTCTGAATTTATATTTAATTATAGAGTTCCACAAGGAATGTATCCGGGAATGTATACCGCAGTTGCAAAAACAATTAATGGTAATTCTGAAATTATAATAGAATCTAAATTTGAAGTGAAGGAAGAAAAATACGAACCACTTCCAACAGTTCCCATGGGAAACAAATCAAGTGTGGTTACATATAAGCCTTCATATGAAGATATTAATTTTTCAAATATGCAATCGCTCTTACTTATCGGGCACGCAGACGGTATTGAATTAAATAGTCCAATAAAAATAAGATCAGTACAGCATGCTATTGAGCTATTAAATGCAGATGTTAAAAGTCCTCTTTTAAGGGGAGTTTTTGATGCGTATGATGCTGGAGCCAAAAATATATTTATTTGTGCTGCGGCTCCGATGACAGAATATGTAGATGATATAGATAAAAGATTAATATCTTCAACATATATTGATTATCAATCCGCAACACCAACCAGTAAAACTTTTTATGAAAGATATTACGAAAGATTGTCGACAACCTATTCTGTATTAAGTGTTCTTGATTTTATTGATGTTATAGTTCCATTGGAAGTTTCTATGATTAAAACTGGTGGAATAGATTTTGTCTTGCAATTAGCAACTTATTGTGATTCATTTCATAATGAAACTGGATATGTTCAAATTGGCGTTATTGGATCAAGAACAAATGGAATAACTTCAGCAGATATAGATGAAATTGAGAACAATAATAGTCTGTCTAATAAGTTTACCACATATGATATTTCTGGAAATATTGTATCTGATCCTGGCAGATACGTTGTTCCAGTGTATGGGGAAGCTTTGTTTTCTCACGCACAACTAGATACAACATATATTAATTCAGTATCAGCCGCAGTAGCTGGATTAATTGTTTCTAATCCATTAAATATTGGTTTAGTTAGAAAAAGAATACCAGGAGCAATGTCTGTATACGGAATAAGTCTAAATTCATTAGAAATGAATAGACTTGATGCATTAGGAATAAATACAATATACAGAGGAAATAAAGCAAGAAGAGCACAACCTTTTCAGGTATACTTAACAAATGATTATACTATGTCAAATATTAATTCAATTTTTTCAAAACTATCACAAATGAGATTAGCTTCATATCTTTCGAGTTCAGTAAAGGGGTTTGGGTATGATTCCATTGGTAAATTTGGCTATGATAAAGTAATTGATAATACAAGACAAATGCTTAAAGAATTAAAAAAAGAAGGAACAATAGTAGACTTTGAATTCAATGCTAAACCATCAAGTTCTGAACCTGGCGTAATTTTATTGTATATAAACATAATTTCTTCATTAGGTTTAAAAAAAATAAACCTATCATTAGCAGCGGGTCCAGGAGCATAGCATGACACAGAATACAGTAGGTTGGCCAAAGTTTGGCCATACAGACTCATATACAAAATTAAGATTTGCTGAGCCTCTTCAGTCAGAGGGAAATCTTTCTTATTTGGAATTTATTTCTACAGTTAAATCTTTATGGGAACAATCATTTCCAAATTTTCCAATTAAATCTTCTTCTCCATCTGATCCATCTTTTACCTGGTTTAATGCAAATTACGTAGATCCGTCTACTGGTCAAGTAATTGGGAGAATGGAAGATACACCAGCAATTATAACCTATTCTTTAGAGTTAAGAAAAGCTCATTCTGTTGAGCCAAAACCAAGAATGAGACAAATAACCAGTGGAAATATATATATTTATGGACAAAGATTTCAAAATGTTATAGCTTTTCATGCGCTTGCTCCTACTGGTAGCAGATCAGGATCAAATCCAAACGAAACTTGTGACGATCAAGATAACGCTTATTTAGTTGAATCTTTAATTGAAACTTTTGAAGATTTTATGATGGAGTTTACTCCCATCTTTAAAAAAATAGGAGCTTCTGAATTAATTTACTCAAGAAGGTTAGCTGATTCAGAGGTAAATAGAGAATCTAAAGATATTCACCAAAGAACAGTTACCTATATGCTTACTACTGAAAAAACATTTGCCGCAAAAGCTGAAACAATTGAGAAGATTGCAATTGACCTAAGAACTGCTATGGCCTATGAGTCAGAACTATTGGTTCAGGCCACACCAAACTATGAAAATATAAGTATTAATATTATTGATTTAGAAAAAAGTGCTACACCCGGCTTTAATTAACTATATAAAATCATGATATAAAATAGCTTGTTGAGTTATTTTTATAACTTATCTGTTACTATAAAGGAAGAACTAATGCCCCATAATTTAGTCGGAGGTTTAAAGATAATATGGCTATTCCTGGAGTAACCACCATAATTAGAGATCGCTTCTATAGTGTATCGCGCTCAAACACACCAGCAGGCCCCAGAGTTGCTGTAATAGCAAAGAGAGATACTGCGGATAATGCTGGCAATGTCAGCGACCTTGATGTTGTTCAGGCAACAACAGAAGGTGACGTAATAACAGCTTTTGGCGAGGGATCAGACCTTCATAAAGCATTTTTAGAATTAATTTCAGCAGGCGCGGAAAGAATCTATATGGTTCCACTTCCAAATTCAGCTTCATTTGATCACACAAATGGATATGTAACTGCAACTGGATATGCAGCCGATGCGATGCTCGACGCAGCATACGCTGCGGCTGAGACAATTCTTCCTGATATTATCGTTCCTTGGGGCAGGGGCGGAAATTCAACTGACTGGGAAGACCCAACCGCAACACCAAGCGATAATGAAGAATATGGTTTCCATGCGAATAACTCTTCAACATATTCAAACAGCTGGGTATACAAGGCAGCAGTTAGAACCAAGAATATTGCAGAAAATATTCATCCGTGCATTTCAATTCTTGGAGTCAAGCCATACTCTTCTGGCGCCAAAGAAGTTATGACACCAGCATCGACTGCGTCACATTTAGGCCTTAGCACATTGGTCAGCAGAGATGCCTCAACTCTTAAGGATTACGGTCCATATGTATGTGTAATAGCAACAGAGTTAAAACCAGTAGCATATGGAACAAGCAGTGGTGACGATTACGGATACGCTAACGGAGCATGCTCAATGGCAGCTTCATTGAGTAAATTACCATCGTATTCATCGGTTACAGCAAAACCGTTGTACAACGTACAGGCACTGCGTTACGCACCGACAAGAACTCAACAAGAAACACTCGGCAGCAAGGGCGTTAACACGGTAGTTCTTAACTTTAATAAAATTGCAGTATTTGGTGACGGACTCACATTTGGTGCTGCTAGTTCGGATTACTCAAGACTGTCAACAAAGAGGGTTGTAGACGAAGCCGCGACAGTTGTTCGTCAAGCTTGTCAAAAGTTTGTTGGTGAACCATCGACTATCCAAATGAGAACATCAATGGAAACAGCGATTTCATCAGCACTTAGGGGAATGCAATTATTAGGTGCCTTGCTGGCAAGTGACTTTAATGTTACATATGTTCCAGCTAATAACAAGGCGATTGTAGACCTCGTTTTAACACCTGCTTTCGAATTAAAATCGATTGAGGTTCAGATAGCCGTTAACATATAATACCGTTTGGAGGGTAAAAAATGGCCGCAGAAACAAATAATACTATAAATAAGTATCTTAGTACTTATACAACTTTTTCGGGTGCAGACATTGTAGCCACATTTGGTGGCATTGAAATTGGTGCACTTTCAGGAATTACCTTCTCTGTTACAAGAGAAAAAGCACCTATTTATACAATGGGCTCACCAAATCCACGTTCATTCTCAAGGGGTAAACGCGGTATTGCTGGTTCATTAATCTTTACTGTATTTGATCGTCCAGCACTTTATACAATGTTGGAAAAAAACTATGCAAACAATAAGCCAATGGATTTCTACACCAGAGCTCACAATACGCTACCTGGAGATGCAAATTCAATGGGTAGAGGCATACCCGGCCAAGGCGCTGAGGCAGCGAATAACTGGACAAGAGATGTCCAGAAAAAAGTTCCTTATTATGCAGACCAAATTCCTCCATTTGATATAACAATTACATTTGTTAACGAATACGGTAATGCCGCAGTAAGATCAATCTATGGTGTGGAACTTCTTAATGAAGGATCAGGCGCATCAATGGATGACATAGTCATTGAAGAAACAATGACATATGTTGCCAGAGAGCTTGGTCCAATGTATACAATCGCAACTGAGGCCCTTCAAAAGAGTCAGGGCAATCTTACAGATATTATAAGTGGTAATGCTGTAAAGGGTATGCGACCAGAGATAATTCGTCCATAACTAAATATTAATATTATTTATAGATAGTGCATGGAGGGATTCCTTCATGCACTATTTTATTTAGGAGATATAATGGCAGAAGCCACTAAGACTTATACAATCTCTTCGATTAATCCAAAAAGTGGATCTTTTAATTTTGATGATGCATTAAACAATGTATCATTTGCTGGAGCAGATATTGTTGCGACAATGATCTTGCCGCCAATGGGAACTGCTAATACGGCTGGTGATTATCTTGAAATAGGAGATCTTCAAACTGTATCTTATTCGATTCATAGAGAAAATACACCGATAAGAACATTGGGTCATTCAAATGTAAGAGGATTTGTTAAAGGATCTAGAACAATAGCTGGGTCACTAATATTTACAGTATTTAATGAGTATTGTTGGTATAAAATTAAAGAATACGAAAATTATCTTTCAAGAACAAATGGGTTTTTTGCCCCACTAGCAGACATGCTACCCCCATTTGATATCGTATTTACATTCTTTAATGAATACGGCAACGCTTCTAAAATGAAAATATATGGAGTTACCATAGTTGATGAAGGTCAAACGATGTCGATTGATGATATAATGACTGAACAAACTTATACATTTATGGCTAGAGGCATTCAACCAATTACTAAAATAATTAATGAAAAAGAAATGATGAAAATGCCAGAAGAACAAGCGCAAAGAGCAGCTCAAAAAAATAAAAATATATTTGGTGACAATACAGAAGGAGTAGGAATAACTACTCTTTATCAAAATTTTATAGATGAAATTTATACACTCTAGTAGGAAAAATGGCTGGCAAAAGAAGCGATAGATTTGATCCATTATCAAATCAATTAGATTTAATATGGTCAGGTAGTCCAACTCCAGAAAAAAATTCTTTTAATACCTACTATGACTATTTTTTTAGTGGAGAAGACATCAAAGTTTATATTGATGGATTATTTTCTGAAGAACATGAATTAGATATAGCAGCTTTGTCTTACAATGTAAAGCAAGAAAAACAGCCGTTATATGGATTTTGGTCCTATAACTTTGATGCCATGATGTATGGTACAAGAATTATAATTGGAGAGTTTTCAGTATATACAAGATATCCAAGAAGAATAACAGATCTGATAGAAGAGGCCTCAAAGGCTAGAGCAAAGCAGCCGGATCCAAGAAAGGGCGATTCTTTAATTAAATCTACATTAAGAAATATAGATTATGGTTCTTCTAGTTCGGCGGTCAGAAGTATACAAGATGAAAAAAATATTCAAAAATATTGGGCCTATAGTCAGCTAGATAGAATATCTACAGATCCATTTTCTAAAAATGTTATAGACTCAGATAAAAATATATTTAGCGCACACCCGCCGTTTAATTTTATAATATTGTATGGAGTAGAAGAGGTATCTACAACGGCAAAAGATTATTTAAAAGCAGAAGATAAAGTTATAGAATCCAATTTAGATAGAATGATGATTTCTGATACAAATGAAAGACTTATTAAACCAAATACAAATAATCAAGCTAGTCCCATGAAAATAGTTCTACAAGAAGTTCAACTAATGAGCATGACGACGGCGTATGCATCGGGCGGTTCACCGTTAGTAGAAAACTATCAGTTTATGGCTAGAGATTATTATTTTAGTGAAGTTGATTTAGGTTTTATTAAAAATACAACAACAATTAATAATTCAGATGAACCAATCGATCCTTTGTTTGAAAATCAAGTTCCAACACAAATAGCAACAAACTATAATTATTCTTCAACAAACGAAAATCCAAATATCTTTTTGTAGATAATTAATAATTAAATTTGTAATATAAAAATATATCATGTATAATGTATTATGATTTTTTTATTTAAGGAGAAATAATGACACAAAGAAAAGTAACAATCAAGGGCAATCCAGAATTAGCAGAACAAATAGGCGCTGAAGAAGTAACAGAAGTAAAAGTTGAAGGTCCAGCTGGAGAAAATGTAGAGACTGAATTAGTAGTTGAAGAAGCAGTAAGTGTTGAGTCCCTTCCTGATGATCAGGAAATTTGGGATGGTGGCCCCAATGCCGGAATGATTAAAGCATGGAAAGAACAATTTGGTGAAATATATGTTACATCAATTACCTTTGATAAGCATATTGTTTGGAGAGTTCTTAATAGACTTGAATATAAAAATCTTGTTAAAAAAATGGAACAACTTGTTCAAGCCGGTCAACTAACATCTGCAGAGGCAAACATGTGGAACGAAGAAGCAATCGCTGAACTATGTATTCTTTATCCACAGTATGACAAGATAGAGATAAAGGGTATTATGGCAGGTATTCCATCTTTGATTTCTCAAGAGGTATTAGAAGCCTCTGGATTCGTTGCTTTGGAAGTAAGACAGCTATAATTTGAAAACATGATAGAACCTGAAAAACTTTATGAACTTAAAAAGAAACATGGTTCTATATTTAGTGTTAATCTAAAAAATCAACAAGTAATTTTTAGAGAATTAACATTTGATGAATATGACAAAATTATTGAATATAAAAATTCTGAGGAAACATCTTCTTTAGACGCAGAAGATTTAATTATTAATTCTGCTGTTGTATATCCTGACAGCTTTTCTGTAGATACAGTACAGCCTGGGTTAATATCTTCCTTGGCTCAAGAAATAATGGATTTTTCTGGTTTCTTCTCTGCCAATTTAGCCAAGAGTATATTAGAATCAAAAAGACAAAAAGCAAATGAAGTAAGAAGCTTAATGAAAGCTTTTGTTTTGGCTACTATAACTACATATTCTCCTGAAGATTTAAATAAGATGACTTTTTCTCAATTGGCAGAATTAGTTGCTTTGTCTGAAAAAATTATAGAAATAAAACAAAATATAAACGGAATTGAATCAACCAATATTACTCTTCAATTGATAGATCCTGAAGAAGAATTGGTAAAACAAAAACAATCAGCAGCAAGGCATAATCTTTCAAAGAAAGCAGGAGAAGCAAATTACCAAGACCCAATAGCCCAAAAGCTTTGGGGTATGCAATAATAATTAAGGGGAATTAAATTGATTAGAGATCGTGGACCAATTCATAACTTGGGTTATGGTGTTACGTCCAGGGATTTATCTTTCAATGAAGGAGAAACTGAAGGCGTTTCTCCAAATAGTGGTCAACTAACAAAGGCTTTAGATGGTCATCCGGTAATGAGATTCTTTGCTCATACTGGAGCAACAATAGCAGTTGCTGGCGTAATGTCAGCAATGATGAAAAAGGGTGGGCTAAAGCTAGCCCAAAAGTTACAGAATTCAACATCTGATTTTGCAACTTCTTCAGTTAGAACAATAACTGATATAAGAAGACATTTAGATCAACTTCAAGGTGTAAAAAGATTTGTTGAAGAAGGTGTTGATTCTTACTCAAAACTTGTATTTGAAACTGAAGAAGGATTAACTACTGGCTACAAAGGTGTCAATAGTGAATCTAATAGACTTTATAATCTAACAAAAGATGAAATAAGACAAGCTCAAAGGGGCCCAACACATGCCCCACCCGCATTGTTTGCAATGCAGGATGAAATACAAAAAAGATTAATCAGAGCCGGAAGAAGACTTCCCTATGAACTTCCTGCGCTATACGTTGCCCAAAGAGGATTGACTGATAATTTTTTTGGAAAAAATGAAGATAAGAAAAAAGTTAATTGGTATAATCCAGTAGACGTAGTAACTGATTTTGTTAAAACATCTGTTACAAACCTAGCAACAACCATCCTTCCATTTGAAATACTAGGAACTAGCACAACAGCTACAAGAAGTTCTTTAATAAACTTTAAGAACTCAATGAGCTCAATAAGGAGCCAAAGCCCAACAAGACAAGCTTTGAGTAGGGGAATTGTAGATCTTTCTGAAGTTTTGTCAGAAGTTGGTCACGACGCTGCTAGTATATCAAATAAATTTTTAAAGAAATCATCACAACTAAGTGGTGGATTCAACGCTGCCGCTGAAGCCTTTAAGGAACAACCAAGATTTGTTCAATCCCTTCATGATGCTAGGCATGGTCCAAAAATTGCAGCCGACGCAGCAAGGGCAAAAAATTTAAGTCCATCACAAAGGGTGACTGCAGCAGTAAAAGCTTTTGCTTTTGGTCTTGATTCTCCAGCCACAATTCCAGGAACGAATACAACTATTAAATATGGAGCGTTTGATGCCATTCCAGCATTCAGAGGATTAAGCGGGGCGATAAAATCTGGCTATAAAGAATTTAAAATGTCTGGACAAGCGTATGATGCTATTCAAAGTTCAATTAGATATAACGAAATTATATCAGATGCCTCTATGGCAGTTGGCACAGCGTCTCGAAACGCTTTTGAAAAATCAATACAGAGAATTCAATCTCAACATTCTAGTAGGTTAACACGACTTGCTGGACAGGTATCATTGCTTGGTGCTGGTGGTCCATCAGACAAAAATTTCTCTAGATCAGATTTTTTTAGAGGCCAACAAACAGATGCGTATAAAGGCCTTCTTGCACAAAGACTTAAAGCGAAAGGGGTATTGGGCGATGATCAAATAGATGATTTTGTAAAACAATTAAGAGTAAATACTCCAGGAAGAGGATCTCATAATACAAACGTAATTTCAATAGGAAGAGCAACAATAATTGCCGATGAAAGTGACTATTACGATATTGTTCTTAAAAAATACAAAACTATAAAACACGGAAAAAGCTTTGAGGAGTCTTTAACAGCCGCTGCTGGTGGAATTAGTCCACAAAATTTCTTAAAAGAAATTATTGATGAAACAAATTCTCAATTCTTGAGCAAAGAATTCCAATTGGGAATGAGGAACAAAATCTCAAATCAATGGAATTCGTTTGCCAGAAATGATCTAGTAGATATTGCTGGAACAATTCTTAGACCTCAAAAAGCAGTTTACAATGAATTTGTTGGACCATTAACCTCAGCAAAACAACAATTCCTGCAGAGAAAAACTGCACAAGTACTTGGTGTAAAATTAAAAAATGATTCTGGAAGAGCAGTATCAGATGATGTTGTTAGACGTGGATTAGCTAATAGAGGATTTGATCCAAATGATTTTGTAGGGTTAAGATCTTTTCTCTTAGAAAAAAGGCAAATATCATCTGGATTATTTGGTGGCAACTATAATATTTTTGGATTAAAACCACTTCTAATAGATGAAGCTATACAAAAAGATAGATTTAAAGGATTACCCGATTCTCAAAAAAGAATAATATCAGATCTTGCTGGAAGGATGGCAATTAATGATCCAGTTTCTAAGTCAATAGGACTTAGCAGGTTAGATGGAGTTTATAAAACTAGATCAGGAAATATATTAGATTTCAGTACGATAAAAAGTACTTTTTCAAATATTGCGTCATTCTTTGCTTCTGAATTTCAAATACCAATCATTAAATTAAATCCAGCTGATTTATTTGGATTCAGATCTTTTATGGACATGGCCAAAAGAGGGCCACTACAATATAGTCCCGGAAGATCTGTACAACCATTTGGTGAATTAGCTTCTTCTAAAGCGGATTTTCACATATGGCACAGTACTGGTGGATTCCTTGGAACAAAGGGTAAAATTACTAGTTACTCTGTTAACTCAGAATCCGGTGCAACTTTTGGAAAAACATTAAGAGGAACATACAGGCCACTTCCAACAAATAGTACAGAAATGTTAACAAGGCATGCCAGATATGCAGCTGGTCTTTCTGGTCAAGCAGCTTATGAGGTAACAGGTCAATCAGGTTCTAGATTCTTAGATAGAGTATTAAATAATTCTAGCAACAATCAAAGAGCTGTTAAATTTAAGAGTAGAATGGCATTTGATTCCGAGCAGCCAAACTCTATATTCGGTCTTTTGTCTAGATTCCAAAAAAGAAATGTTGATATAAATAATCCAAAAATATTATCTAAGTTATTAACTGGAGATGAAGTAACACTTAAAACAGATAGTATTTCTAAAAAAATTAGATTGAAATCAAACGGTGGTGCAGTTAGCTTTATAGATGAAGCTGGAGCAGCAGTTAGTGGTCTTGAAGAAAGACAAATATTGACTGCAATGAACGATTTAAGAAAGAACACCTTCCAATACGGCTTGCCCAAAAAAGTAATGGAGCAATTAGAAGCATTTGATAAAACATTATTTACTTTTGGCGCAACAAATAAAAGCATTGCTAACTTAACTACACAAAAAGAACTTTTTGACTTTGCAAATGAGGTAGAGCAATCTTTGCCCCTACTTAAAGCTCAGGCGAGGCAAAGAGGAATAGACCCAAGAGTTATAGAGCAATCTTTTTCTAGAATAAGAAAACTACAAACAGAAAGCAATCTTCTAGCTACTTCGCAATTGGCTCAAAGATCTCCGTCCATTTCGACAAAGATAGACGAAATGCGAAATGAAATATTCAGATTTGTTTCCCAAACAAACGCCATATTAACTGGAAATCAAGATGATATGTTCATCGCCATGCAAGATGTGATATTGAGATTAAAATCTCAATTACCAGCATCAGAATTTGCAGAAGCACAGGCAGCAGCATTATCAACATTATTTAATACAAGTGCATTCTTAACCTACAAAAGAGATGCTCAATTATTTGATAATGCAAAAAGCGCAGCAGGACAGTTGGCAAATTTTGCAACAGGTAGAGCTAGTGGGGCAGTAAGATCATTTTTTGATCCATATATATCTGGTTCTGGATCTGTTATTAGCACAAATATTAAAAGGCCATTTTCTTCTCTACTTCCTCCATTTAAAAAAGCTTTTGGAACCGCTCCTTATAAAATTGGAGAATTATCAACAGATCCATTGGGATCTTCTGCAAATGCAATAACCTTTGTTCCAACGTTTGGGACTGTATTTGAAAAAAATCCATTTGGCGCCATAAAAAGCGCATTAGGATTTACGACATATTCAGATCCAAGCTCTTACTCAGGAGCATCAACCGCAGTATCCCAAGGTGTAGAACGTTTAAATAGATATTTCGGAACACTAGGAATGCAGTTGGATGTATCTAAGTTTAAAGGCCCATTAGATCTATATGCAAGAGGTATGGTTGGCAAGCGAGTTCTTCCACTATACGCCGCTGGAACAACAGCTTTTACAGCAGACAGAATGCTGGGTGGAGCGCTTGGCCCAGAAGATAATTATGGAGAAAAAACATATTCTCCATTTGTAACAACAAAAGTAGCTAGAGCAATAGTTGAAACTCAAGCAATAGCTGCTGGCATAACACCTGGTGGCATGACAAAAGAGGAGAAAAAAGAACAACTTCTAGATGGAGAAGTTCCGATTAGGCAGGGGAGATATTGGCCACTAGGCAATACGCCATTTAAGGGCGGGAAGATTCAATACTATAGACCATCTTGGTATAGAAAATTGCAGGGTGGCGCACTATTTACCTCTGATACATATGGAAGTCCAGCAGAAAAATTCTTATTTTACAATGACATTTCTCCATTAAGACCATTAGATCCATATAGATTTGAAAGAAAACACTACGAAGACAGACCGTACCCAGTAACAGGAGAATATTTTACTGGTCCTTTTGGTCCTATAAATACCGTCCTCAATGCTACTGTTGGCAGAATTATTAAACCACAAGTCTCAATGCATCAACAGGAAGTCATGCAAGGCCTTGGTCAGTATGTGTCAGTTGGTCAGTATGGAGCATATGACGCCAGCGCATACAATGCTGGAATGGGAAGTGGTTCAAACGTTATACCCATAAACAGGGGTGCGGGTGGTGGTCCCGGTGGTTCATATTCATCAACTATGGTTTTTTCTCAAGTTGGTGGCTCAAATGCAAACTTAAGGGGAGCAGCACAATCTCCTTTAAACACAGCACGTGGTATGACACGTAATGCTATAGCAGGACTAAACCAACCATTAATGCAAATGTCGTATGGTCCCCCAAAACAAAGAGGGATAATGCCACCGAGAATTGCTTCGGCTGGTCAGCCAATACAATCTGATCTGTCTGGAGAATTTGGGTATAGAGCTCAAGAAATGGCTGGTATTTATGGATTTGGATTTGCAAGTCTTAGAGAAAAATTTGGATTTGGTCAAGGTGATTTTGAACCCGAAAAAGCAATGCTTCAATCAGCATCAAAAGGATATGGAACATCAAGAGCTTTTTGGGATTTAAATCTTGGTGGTTTGGGTGACGTACCAATTCCAGCTCAAGGTGCTCTTGGTAATATAGAATTTTCTGAAATTGTAAGAAGATTTATTCCAAAAGAAAGAACTGGAATAGATTACATAAATCCGATTGCTAATACAATGGGCAAACAATATCCATTCATGCCGGGTCCAGAATATTATATTAACTTTCAAACAGGAGATCCATTTACAAAAGTCCAAGAAGGAGAGCTAAGACTTCCTGGAATAGGATATGAAAGATTCAATAAGGTATCTGCAGACGAAACTGGTAGGTATGGTTTAGTTGATCAATTTAAAATTCTTGCAGATGTTGCTCCGTATTCTCAGCAGTTTAAATCTCTAAATAAAATGATGGACAAGATGGCTTTAAGTCCTGATCAAAAAATAAAAGTTGAAGAAATTAGAGGTCGAGTAGAGCGAACAACAAGCAAGTATGAATTTACTCCTTACGCAGATCAAACAAATATGATGGGCGGCAGTATAGGAAAAATGCAAAGACTTGGTGAATATATAGCTCATCGAGATACTTTGTTTAATACAAAATTCTTAAATAAGAGAACAGCAACCGAAGATTGGGAAAGAAGAAATGTTTATGGAGCAACTTTCCCACAATGGCAAAGGCCATTTGAAAGTTTTATTGAACCAATGCTCAATAAGGCCACACAAAGAAATCCATTGGTAGCAGCTGCAGCTTTGGGTGTGATTGGATCATTTTTTGGTAGAACTCCAAAAGCCAGACTATTCGGCAGTGCTTTAGGAACAGTAGTCGGAGGAACAGTATCTACAATATCTCAACTTGGTCAAAAATTAACTGGCGAAAGATACATGCCACTTCAAAGAAAAAAAGAACTTGCTCTTGAAGAATATACAGATATATTAACATATACAAAAAATACTAGATTAGCATCGATGGCACAACAAGCTGGAGATTCAGCCGCAGCAAACCAGTATAGACAAGCCGCAAAAAGAACAATGTATGGAGCAGACCTTTATGGAATGCCAATCGATATGTTGAAACTTGCCATACCCAAAAGGAAAAGAGAACACTTTGTAGAAATGCTAAATGCCCCGGCACCAGAAAGAGAAAGAATTCTTTCTACCGCTGGTAGATTGGAAAGAAGAATTTACGAAGCTGCCTGGGGTATGCCAGTTGAAGAAAAGCCAGACTTAGCAGAATACTTTGAAAGACATCAGCTTCCTGATTTGTCTTGGGAAGGTTGGCATCCAAACACAAACATGGATCATGTAAAAGTTAAGATAGGTCAATCAATGGGTCTTGAAATGTCTCAAATGGGTTATTATCCACAACAGATTAAAGAGGCAAATCTTTCAAACCCAAGTTATCCAGTTTTTGATGCACCATCCGCCAGAACAGATGTACTTTATAGGCTGAGACAAATTATGAGTGGTGCAGGAATATCTGGGACAGTAACACCGGTAATGAACCCATTTGGGTCAAACGAACTTAGCATTGCAGCAGGGATGAGATAATGTTATACGATTTTATTAAAGATCCGATTAAGAGACTTTCCGCTGCACAACAATCACTTAGAAAAACAGATTTAGGTAGAGGCGGAGTAATAAGGGTGGAATTAAATCCATCTACAAACGCCATACAATATGTTGTTTCAGCAACCGGAGAAAGATTAGATACTCCACAAGAAGCCTTTATCAGGGCAAGTAGTTTAATGATGACTCAGTTTGAATCATTAAGTGCAGCATCGGGTTCGGTTTTAAACTTAGCTAATAATCCAAATAACCCCAAGTATGCCCAAGTTGGTGAAATATTAAGTGAAATACAAAATAAGCTGAGAAATATAGATCCAGCCACTGCAGCAAAATTAAAAACAATGGGCATAGATATACCCTCTATTGGCACAGACGTAAGTGCAAATATAATAGCAAGTAAAACACAAAAGGGATCAAGGCCAAAAGACTTTCTTGAAGCAATAAGAAAAATGTCAGAAACAAGTCCAGATAAAGGCGGTTTTATTCCATTTATAGATGAAGAGGGTGCAAACTTACTGCAATTTAAAGTTGGTGGAAAAATACTATCTGACGAACAAACATATTATATGCTAAGCGTTATAGGTAATCCTATATTTAATCAAGAAAAATTTGCTAGTGTTTTTGCAAGCGATAAACCAATTGATGCATTTATGGAAAAGATTACAAAAAGAATGAAAGGTTTAATCTCAGAAAGAGATATAACCATAACCGAAGATACTTTAAGAGCTGCTCTTGGAACCAAAGATCCCAAAGCAGTTGTTATTGAAGAGGGTTTAGAAATTTTAAGAAAACAACTTGGATTGGGTGATGTAAATTCATTAGAACAAAAAGCAATAGCACAAATAGATTCAGCAACTATTTTAGAAAAATCTGTAAAAAACTCAATTAAATCTTTAGATCCTAAAACTACTGTAATTCAAGATCCACAAAAATTTATAGATGGCTTTTTTCAAAGATCAGACATAAAAGATTTAATACGCAATGCAACAAGCAATAAAGATTTAAAAGCTAAATTAGATGACATGAAAACAAAAGGTTTTATTTCTGAAGATGAAATTAAAATCTTTACAAGATTTATGGATGACGCAGAAAAAGAATTTGATGGTATTGCAGTTTTAAATAAAAAAGTTATAAATAAAGCAGTTGAAGAATTGGATACTCAAATTAATCAATTAAAACAGGACATAGCAAGTTCAACATCTCCAGCAAATAAACAGCAGTTAATGCAAAAGTTAGAACAATTACAGCAGAGAAAAAATGTTATTGGTAGAGCAGAAAACCTTTATCAGGTAACTGGTAGAGGATATTATGATAATTTTGGAATAAAAACAGCATTTGATATTAGTAGAGATCTTGGCAAGGGATTTGAGAATGTCTCTATGATAATAGGTAGATCTGGATTGAAAGAAGAAATAGGATTAGGTGGATCAAAAAACTTTATAACAATTAGTGGATTTGGTTCTTCTAGTAGCAGCGTATATGCTGACCCTGTCTCTGTTGCGTTTCATCCTGAAATATTTTCAAGTCCAGAAGAATTGCAATCAATAAAACAGTACTCCGCTCAGGTAGCGAGCGATTTTCAAGAGGCAATAAATTCAGATGTTCTTCCTGAAAAAATTAGAAATATGTTAAATAAAAATCTCACTGAAGATCTTTCAAATCTTCCATCATCTATAAGATCAGCAAAAGTTAGAAACCAAGAATATGCAAGAAGGATTCTGGAACTGCACCAATCCGGAATAGGTCCTAAACAATCTCCAGAAATGATGAATTTGCTTCATAGCACATTTGCGTCAGAAGCATTTAGAATGACCACCAAAGAAGGCCAGATAAGATATCTGCCCACAATGCCTAACGTGTTTAGGTTTGCAGTGAGCACCGAAACCGCAGGTGCTTTAGGCGGAGGAGAAGAATCGATACTTGGTAAGGGTATAGAAAATATTAACTTTAAATTAGCTGGAAATGATCAAACAGCAGAATTATTAAAATTTAGAATTAGTAATGGAAGATTATTCTTTGCACCTGGTGCAGTTCCAGAGTTCTTTCAATCACTGGGTGGATTCGACTTGGACGACAAAGGCCTGCCAAGACTTATGACCTATGATGACGCGGCCGGTAACAGAAGATTAGCATTTAGCTTAACAAGACAACCTTCTGGTGTACAAGAAAGCATTATGGCTAGTGCAAAATTAGATGACATAAGAACATTAAGAGCTCTTTTTGGTGAAAAAGAAGATTTTAAAAAAGCTTTAGCAGAACTATCTAACGCGCGGAGACTCTGAAGCTGGAAGATTATTGTTGGCTTTAGATCCAGATAAATATAAAGGTTTTTCTGCTGGCTACACTACAACAGAACAAGAGGTAGAAACAGTAATACAAAATGCATATAAAAAAATGCGCAGAAGCATAGGGGCGATGGACGAAACGATGCTTAAAAATCTTGTTGACTATGGCCCCTCTGCTTTAAAGAATACGGATCTTTATAGTAGAAGTAATATATATAAAATATTTCAAGAAGAGGGCGCATTTGATTTTAGCTTAGGTAGTCAAATGGAAAATCTAGTCGATAAATATAGAGATGGATTAGATCCAGGACTGTATAAACAAATAAAAGATGCATTATCAATTACTGATGAAAAACTAAAAAGACAAATATTAACTGAACTAGTCAATAACAACTCTACTGATAATGGTCTACAGGCTCTTTTGACTCATTCTGTATTTAGAAAAATGGAAACCGCGGCTCTTGAGCCAGGAAACATACTTGGAGTTTATGTTAATAGAACTATGGTTGTAGGTTCTACTTTAAATCAATTTGATGATTACATTAATTTGATAAATAGCAATGCTCAAATAAGTGATGAATTAAAAAATATTTTAGGAAAACAAATAGGATTAGTTTCTTCAGAAACAGCAATTGACACAAGTGTTAACTATTCAAGTTCTCGTTTTGTAGCAAATATAAAAAACACAATGGAATTAGCCGAAGCTGCCATTAAAGCTGGTGGAAGCGAAGCTGATATACAAAGAGCAGCATTAAAGGCGCTTGGATATACTGATGAAGAAATATTAAAAAATCTTAATATAGATGTAGTTGGTGAAAAAGCTGTTGGCATTTTGGGACAAAGAATAGGTGCAGCAACAGCTTTGATGACTTCTCAAGAATTTGGTGGTCAATTTGATGCGAACCTAAGACCAGTAATAGATCAAATCTTATTGGAAGATAGACTTTCAGATGGTGATATTAAAACTTTATTTGATAATATTAGAAAGGGCATCAAAGATGCAAGAGGAGCTCAAACTTTAACAGGAACTCAATTAGATCAATTAGAAGAAGATTTATTAAAAACAAAACCTTCTTCAAGTGAAATAAGATCAACTCTTGGTAGGTTGTTTGGCGCATCTAAAGATCATAAATACGCATCATTAGCAAAACTAAATTACATTGGAGAACAAGTAAGAGCTCAATTTGATTTAATAAAATCAATTAATCTAAGTTCAATACCACAAGATCATATCCTCGCTGCAACAAATATTTCTGATGAAGCAAGAAAAGTAGCAAACGTTCTTCTTGACAAGCATAAAGAAGGGTATGAGAACGTAACACAATATTTGACAAATGAAATGGCAGAACATGAAAAAGTTTTAGCCGACGAGGGAAGATATAGATTGGGTCAAAAAGTATATGAAGATATAACGGGAGCACAACAAATCACCGGTTTATCAAGAGAAGAAATAATAACTGCAGTAGACAAAGTCTCCGCAGAAAGAGCCTCTTTGACTCGTCAAAGGGAAATGGACTTGTCAAGGCTTTATTATTTAGATAATGAAAATTTTGCTGGACAAATTACAACGACTAGAACCAGAAGACAAGCAGCCGCACTAAGGGTTACAGCTGGAGATTTAGAAGAGCAGGTATTGAATAATTTAACATCTTCTTCAAAATTTACTAGCATAACTAGTCCTGATCAAATCCTTAATGCAATTCAAGATTATTTTGAAAATATGATTAAATCAAAGTCAATTTCAAGTGAAGAAAGATATTTAGCTCAAGCTGCACTTGGCCAAAATATAGAAGGCGCATCTCCAGAAGAATCTGCATTGGCAAGACAAAGGGCAAATGTTGTTCGTGTTCAAGCAGCAAATCAAGCACTGCAACAAGATCAAGCAACTATGCAAGCATTAACCGCAACTGGGCAGTCAACATTTACTGGTGATGACGGCTTTAAAAAAGCAATAAATGCCGCTTTAAATGATGAAGACTACACAAAGTTTTTAGGGGCAAAAGGAAAATTTGTTAGATTTTCTGAATATCTTAAGTCTGGACAATTAAAAAACTTATTTAAAAATAATAATTTATTTAAAAATTCTATATATGCAACTGGAGCGTTAATTGTTGGCAGCTTTGCTTATCAAGGACTTAAAGATCATACTCCAGAAAAGATGCAGGGTCCGCCAATGCTTCCTGGAGGATCAGCCTATGAAAGCCAATATCCAAATAGAGCTTCTGAAATTCCTCAAATAGGAACAGTATCATATAATCCCGGAGTAAGTTATAAAGTTAATTTATACGGCAATAGAAATCAAGTTCAACAGTTCCAGGATATGGCTATGGGACTCGGAAATTTCGATATGGACACTACTATGTATTCTGGAATCCCGCAAGTTGGAATGGATCCTTATCAGCAGCTAGCTAGCTCATATTAAGGTTAATGTATATGATTTTTGGTGCAGACAAACAAAATAAGAATTTAAAGGACGCTGCGTCTAAAAGAATAGATACTAGTCCAAGAACGCAAACTTCAAACAAGTATGCAGCCAAAATAGCCTCCAGTAAGAACATATCAAGCGGCTCAGACGTTTCTGGGGCCCAAAGTGTGGAATATGCGCCAAAAGGCACCACAGGGCAATCTGACGCTCTTAAGGGCTCCTGGGAGGGCCTAGACAGGGGATCTTCGACCTACATCCAAATGAATGGAACTGGATACTTAAATCCATCAATTCAAAAAGCTAGATATAATAAAACTTTTGCTTCTCATTCTGGAGACTTAAAACAAAATTCTTTTACAAAAAGAAATTTTAGAAGTATAATTGACAATAGAACAAATAATACTATGGAAGGGTCTTCTTCCCAAATTGTAAGTTTAATAAATAAAAGAAATAATTTAATATAAACTATGTCTAATAACGAAAATGCATCAAGTTCAGAAAATCAATATATTGAAGAATTTCCTGACGCAGCAGAAGAAACGTTCTATCAAGTATTAAGACAACTAGATAATAGATTTCAAGGTGTTGTAAGAAATAACTTCGACCAAATGCTTAAGTATAGCGTTTTGGGTGGCTTGGGTCAGAATTACGAGGAAAGCAAAGCTGCTACCTTAAGGGTTTTTAGTCAGACTGATTTAAAAAGAATTAAAGAGTTAGATAGAAAATCTAAAGCTAAGTTATTTAAAAAAATTTGGGATACAGGACTATATGACTTGGCTTTCAGTGCATTTTCAATTTCAGCATTTGGTAAACAAAGACTATCTTCTATTCCTCAGAAGGGAATAAGAACTGGTGCCGCAGATGCTCTTGATCCAGCTAGAGATACAGCTTGGTTAACTAAACTTACAAATGTTGTTAGAAATGTATCGCGTGATCCGATTACTCTTGGCATTATCAATAATTATTTTCCTAGTCTTGTAACATTTTTATTTGATGCAATAGCCATAACCGCTGATTACTCAACAAGTGGTGGCGAGGTTAATGGCGAGTCTGATGACAGCATTAATAGTATGAAAGATTTTATAGCAAGTCTTGAAAAAGCTTTTGGTCGAGGATTAAACGATTCTAATCAAACATTTAAAGAAGCTATATTTACAATGGCATTTAATTTTGAAAATACGGCAAAGAGAATGAGAGCAGTGTTGGACAATTCTCCGTATAGGCAAAATAATCAACCAATTTCTCCCGACGTTTTTCATTTACGAATCGGTGCAGCGAATTTTTTTGTTCCACCACTATCAATAGATGTAAATACAGCTTTTAAAACTGGCAGCTTAACAGGCGGAGCGCTAAGGCAAAAAAATACTCCTAAGTTTAATTCTGGCTATAAAGAAAGCTCTATAAAAATGAGATTATTTTTTCCTAACTACGAAGAAATTTGGGGAATAAATATAGACGATGCTTCAAAAATAGTTCTTAAAGATAACTATGAAATTGATTTTAAAACTGATGGTTCAAGTGATCAAAAAATAGATAAATTTTTATCTTCACTTCGCGGATTGGTGGCCGCATTTAAATATTCTCCATTTCTTCCAGTTAGAAATCACTACCTTAATACGGTTCATGGAATAACCGCTGTAGCTCTATCCAATTTATCAATATCAACAGTTCCCAACTTCCCATTTGCTCTAGCGGTTGATATAGAACTTTTAAATTTTAATCATAAACCATTACTTCCTATGATTAATGATTTTAATCAAGCAATACACTGGGGTAAGTATAGGCAGTTTATGGGCAAAGCAGCTGGGGCCCTTCACAATTATGTAAACGCAAGTTTCTTAATGAAGACAACTGACGAAAAAGTTTCTGACGCATTAGTTAATACGGGAACAGTAACCGTTAGCAGTGGAGAATATGAAATAAGCCCATATGGCGCATCGTTGATAAAACAAGCTGCATACTATGATGATATATTAAAGACTAATATAGTTGCAGAATGGAATGATGGAAGGAATATAAGTTTTTATGTTCCAGCAGAAACTCAAACAAAAATATTTTTGCCTGACGCAGCCTCATTTAGGAGTGATGAAGAAAGATTATTGAGTGATAATAGTCAGGATTATTGGGGAAAAATTTTAAATGGTTTTGGAATAGACATAAATGAATCCGCTGGGTATGGTTTAAGTTTAAATGGTGTATACAACTTATCTAAAAATACTGGAATTAATTCAAACATAAAATATCACATATTAACAATAATGGATATTTTAACAGCTGGATTAAATGATGATACACATCGTAAAAAAGTATATAGTTATGTTGCAACATTATTTGTTAAAGAAAATTCATTAGACGGTACAGAACAAAGTTATATTTTAGATATTGATAGTAACAATGTCCCCGCACAGCCAGGGTTAAGAAATTATGTATTTAATTCCGTTGTATATAAAGATACTAATCTTCAAACAATGAAACAATTATTAAAAGAAATTAGTAAAACATCTAAAGGTCTTTTAGCGCAACAAACTAAAGCAATAGCAGATAGTCAAGCCAGAAAAGCCGGAGTGCCAATTCCAGAAACTGTAAAAGAATCTACTTTTAGTTTAGCATATCAAAAAATCTATAATAGGGTTAGAGATCAAATTAAAGAAGGATTTAACTTAACACTTTATGAAAGATTCTTTAAAAGTGCACCAATAGAAGAATTACTTGAGGCAGCTAGAGCAAAGCAAGGAGCATTCTCATTCAGAGAATGGGAAGTCCCAATGCTCAAAATAGATCTTGATCCAGCCGCAGCTATAGTTACCGGAGTGTCTTTGACACTAGGTAACAACATCGCCAAGCTGCAATTGCAGATGCAAGATGAGCCAACTTATCAACACATAGGCGGAAAAGACACCTATATCAATATCTCGATGAGAATCATTGGCGAAAAAGAATTAACAAAACTAAAGAGAATATTTGATCATGTTAATGCATTGGCCAGATTAGAGCACTCAACTGGCGTACTTGGTTTTATTGGTATTAAAAATATAGTTACTGCATTATCTGGTGTTAAATATGTTTTGCCTTCAAATTTTTCAGTTAATACAATTCCAGGTTTTCCTCACGTTTACGATGTGAATATAAGCTTAATTGATTTTGATGTATTTCAACAGGCTAGAGAAAAGTTGGATTCAAATCAACAAAGAGAATTAATAGAACATTTTTCTACGAAAAAAAATCCATTTCTTAGAATCAAACAAATGTGGGGTTTATTTAACGCATATCCAGATCTTCCTCTTGAAGTAAAAAATGATAAAAATGAAACTGTTGGTCATTTAGATCCAGATTTTTATTTTAGAAGCTTTGATATGTTTGACAAAGATATAATAAATAATATATCTGCAGCGCCGAAAGAATTAGAAGTTCCAAATACAAATGATAATCTAGGTACAGAAATAACCAAAGAAATGCACGCTAATATAGCGAAAGAAATAATTAACTTTTTAAGAATATATCCATCTTCAGATTCAACAAACCGTACCGCTCAAGAAGCTAGAAAACAAGTATTAAACGATGTAATTTATTTTATTGAAAAAACTGATATAAATTTTGATCAATTTATTTCTGTTTTTCAAAAAGTAATTTATGATCCAAATTATTTTGGAATGGATGACTCAAAAGAAAGAAACAAAATAAATTTACTTAAGAAAAATTTAATTACAGATTATTTTGAATATACAAAATCAGAAAATGAAACGGTAACAGAATTTATGAATAAAGTATCTTCTGCACCATATCAAGTTGGCTACATTAGTTCTAGTAATTCTGAACTTTTATCAAAATTAAAAGAAGCCCTAGAAGGAAAATACAGTCTAAAAGACGAAGAATTAGTAAGCTTTGATCCAGACGAACTTGAATTTCATCATATTATTAATATTTATCCGATAAAAGATAAAAATGAACCATCTAAAATACCCGCTTCAATACAAACTGCTCTTGGTGTAAATTTAGGATATATTGATTATGATAAAGATGGAAGATTTTATCTTACATTAGACGGAGTTAATGTAAAGAAAACAGAAAATGGCGCAAAGATAGAACCTAGGGGAATATCAGATAAGCATTCCGACCCATCATATGCTGTTACTAAATCAGCAATAGCTGGTTCAACAGCCTATTCAAACTATCAGCAACCCTATTCGCACGGTGCTGGCACAAGTCCCGAGGTAATGAACACTTCAAAGCCGGTAGACACAGTTGAATCTCATTGGGAAAAAATGTTGGTTGATACTCAGTATCGAGATGTGTCTGGAAGAATGTTAAGAGCATTTCCAACTTATATGTTATGGCTAATAGATGAAGGTGGATATTTTGCCGGTGTCAAAATGTTTGATAATTTCTATGGATTGCAATCAATAATAGATTTTTCTATTATACAATCAGAAGATCTTCTTGGTGATACATTAGTTTTTAGAGTATCAAATCTTTATTCAAAACTTTCTAAAAAAGAATCCGCCTCATTCTTTAGTGTAGATTCTGAATATTCTCAAGATAACCCCAGTCTTACAGATGGCTTATCGAGTATAATAGATATTACTTTAAATAAAGCTAGAAATGTACTAGCTCATATGAAAAATGATTATGTTGTTGATATAGAAAACATAAGATTAAAACCAGGCGTTAGAGTTCATTTAAGGGGAGGGTACGGATCAAACCCTAATTCACTTCAAATTTTATTTAACGGTGTTATTAGTCAGGTGGAACTTGGTGAGATAGTTACAGTAACAGCACAATCAGATGCAATAGAGTTGGGTGCAGTTGTAAACTCTACCAATAAAAAAGGCGATAGTGGAAAAATAGATGGTGGAATAAATACAGGTCTTTGGCTTTCCGAGCCAAGAGATTTAATGGTAAGACTTCTTTCGATGGGAGCATCTAGGTTTAGGGAGGGTATTGCCTACGCCAATAGAGGTTTAGTTTTTTCTGAAAATAAATTTGGAATAAGACATTTTGGTTCAATTGTTTATGAACCACTTACTTTAGATGAAGAAAAAAAACATCAAGCCAGAATAGACGCCATAGCAGATGCCTATAATGCAGTTGGTACTGGTAGTTCTTCCCGAACTGCAAAATCAACATTAGACATAGCTGTTGGCATAAATGAGTTTAGGACCCCAGTATTTTCTTTAATGAATCAATTGTGGTCAAATTTTTCTCAAGCAAGAGATTTTGAAATATTTAAAAGAAATATTTATCCAGGGAATGGAACTGGAATAGCCCAATTTCTTGGTGGAGATTTAGGCGATGGTTGGACATCTGTTTCTTCAATAACTCCAACTTCTCAACCAAATGAAAGAATAGAGTATCTATCTAGATTAACCGATAGAAGTTGGAACGGACTCGTTCAAAAATATGCAGAACAAAACACCGATGCAAAAACAGCTATTGAGGGTTTAACTGGTTTAGGTCAAATAAGAGATAATACTGGATCAGCTACCGTAGGATCAGCAATTGCAACGGCAAGTATATTGGGTCCAGCTTTTGCTATCGGTGGGCCAATTGGAATCACGGTTGGAGTTGGTGCTGGTCTTCTTGGTGTACTTGGCACAAGGGGCGGCAATAGCATATTCAATATGCTTGGTCTAACATCAACTCTAGATGACGACATGCCTGGATTTGATGAAGTTTCATTTAGAGCTCAAACCTATATGAGATCTGTTTGGGATTTATTTCAAACATGTGCAAAGTTACTTCCAAATTACATAGTAGCAATAAGGCCATTTGAAGATCGATCAACAGTATTTTATGGCAAACCCCATTGGCTGTACACGTCTGGTGTTGTGCCAGTAACAACTGGGTATCCGGGCGACGATAAAATGGGTCAACTAGGAATAAGTATGGGTCCTAAAGTAGTTGATCCAGATTTTGATTTGACTAAAATAATAACTGAAATAAATAAAAATACTAGTTCATATGCCGACGCCGATGCATTTCTTAGAAACACAGAACCAATAGACACAATAGCTGCTTTTGCATCTTTGCAAAAAAACGCACAACAATATTATGGAACGTCGGCAAAACTAAAAGGTCAAGTAATTAACTTTGATTCTAATAGATCGAAAATATTAATTGATTCAACGGGAAAAACAGTAGCAAAAATACCAAAAACAAAAGGTATAGTTACAATGGGTTTTCACCTTCCAATTTCTCCTATTTACACCGAAGAAAATAAAAAAATTTCTAAAGTGGTAAATTCAACAGATGCACATAGTCAAATTCCCCAACTTCCTTCAAGATTTAGATATCCCATGTTTACAAACAGAGCTGATACATATGGAGAATATAGATTAGAAAACTTTGCATTTCAATATGATTCAATTGATGGATATTCTAAATTTAGGAGAGGCTTAGATATTGTCGAAGATGTAATAGATAAAGGTACTGGCATTTCTGAGGGCATTTCCAGGCCTCTAGTAGCTGCAGGTAAATGGGCTTTTGGAAAACTGTTTGGTAGCGATGATGATGGAATATCCAAGGAAACAAATCAAGATGTATATAATAATTACATAGAAAGTGTTAGTTCTGTTTACGGAGACACCTTCGCCTCAAGCTTGTTTGTTGATAATATAAATATAGTTGAAAAACAACTTCGAGTAGACGAGTTAGCAGATGTTACTTTAAATTCATATAATTTTGATTCACCGATTGATATTGGTTCAGAGTCTCTTGTTATATCAATGCCACTGCCCCAGAAAAGGAATACTTCAGAAATAGATTTTTCTGAATGGGGAATGCCAGGAAGCCTAGTTGATGAACAATTTTATATTGCAATGAGATGGCCCTATAAGCCAACTGCAAATCAATCTGAAATATCAAAATTTGCAAAAAAATATTTTGATTCAGAAACAAATCAATTAATTGGAAGTGTAAAAGATTATAAAAACGCTCATGTATTAGTTTATAATCCAGATACAAATAATGGTGTAGTTTGTAAACCAGCTTACTTTCTTTGGGGACAGAATAAATCAAATTTTCTTTCAGAAGGAACATCTAACAATAGCAGTGAATACAATTTAGATGTAGAAGAAAAAACAATAGATGCTGTTGTATCACCAGACGCAGCATACTTTCTTGGAATAATTTCTGGTGATGATGTTATTTTCTCTGATGGTCAAAAAAAATTATTTAATAAAGGCAAGGGATATAGTGATCTCCCAACTCCAAGAGAATGCTATTTTGCATTTGTTCCAAATACAATACCACTGGGTGTAGCAACAAGCGCTTTTGTTCCAGGAAAAAAATTTACATTAGTAGATGAATCCGACAAAGAGCTTCAGGACTTTCTAATTGGATTTGGTGATTTTGAAACAGGAGAAAATATTTTAAAGGCTAGGCCGACAGCAAAAGCAGGATCTGGTTATCAAGGAGCTAAACTTGGTGGTGGAATACAGGGTTTTGTTCCCGATAGATTAGATGATTATGAAAAATATAGAACTAGTATAAATGAATATTATTCTGTGGCCAAATTAGCAGATAGTTCAGATTTTACTTATGCGGGTAACTATACAGATTATTATAAAAACATATATAACGATATAGAAACTGTAACCAGTAGAGATAAGGGTTATGGAATATTAGATAAAGAGGTAGCAACAACGGGAGACCCACTCAGCGCCTCAGGCAGGTTACAGTTTAAATCAATTTTTAGTTTAGCAGATTCAATATCAATAGAAGCTAGAACATATTACGATGAAGGATATGACCTAAATGTTTCCGTTATTGCTGGAGATGGAAGAAGTTTAGATGTAGCTCAAGATATATGGGATCAATTTAGGTTTGGATACCATACTTATAGTTCTGTTAAAACAATATTTTTTGATACTTTTGGTTTTGATCCTGATAGTCAAGATGAATTTGCAGAAGACATACAGAGTCAATTTGTTGGTGGAAATATACCAAAAGATATTTTTAAAAAATTTAAAGATACCGGCAATACGGCCAATGACGAGTTCCAAATATTATTTGGAAATGAAATAACATCATCTCAATTAGCTGCAATAGAATTTGCAAGAAAAAACTTTATAGATGCACCAGTTGCAGAGGGTGGATTAATTGAATATTTTAATTTAATGACATTAGATAAGATAAAAGCTTTTAGACAAAATTTTTTAATAGATAATGGTGAAATTTTAGCAGAATTGAGTGGACAGGAAGTTGTAGGAGATAAATTGATTAAAACTCCTCAACAATTATTTTTAATAATGGTTGGTTTATTCAGACAAGCCATGTGGGCAGATCCATATGCAAGGGCTTGGCTTGTGCTTAAGCCATCTAGAAAAATAGGTGTTGGTTTGGGCACTGCTCCAGGTAGCGATCAATGGGATTTCAAAGCTGTGGACAAAATATTTGCAGCGTTTATTAATCCAAACAATACTTACGCTAAAGACAAAAAGAAATTTTTACAATTATTATACAACAATAAAGGAGAAGGCAACAGCGCTTCAAATTTTATAACTAGAACAACTAGTGGATTAGACAACTTTTGGGATAAAAATATAGGTCCTATTTTTGCTGCAATGGGGACAGCACTAACTGGTTTAATTAACCTATTTAAATTAAATATGTTGCAAACTGGTTATGGTTTATCTCAAATAGGTTCTTTGTCAAAACAAGCAAATATACTAAATAGAGCTCTTAATGATTCTATATACTATCAACTTGGTAGACCTGGTTCTCTTTTAAGGGCAGTTGATAATCCATTTACAAGAGAATATGGAGAACCAGTAGTAGAAATTAGAGAACCATTTCAGAGAATACATTACTTAAGTTCATTTAGTCACATTCTTTCTAATCAAATTCAAGAAACAACAACAAATGTTTCTTCTGTTATTACTGCAGTATCCGATGGAAAGTATCCAGTTACAGTGGCTCTTGATAAAGGTGCACCAGCAGAAAGACAAATAGAATCAACTGTTGAAACTGGAATATATTTTGACAATATTGTTGGAAGTGGATTCTTTGGATTTCTTCATCCAATACTTCACCCTTTTGAAACTGGAAGAGGACTATCAAAAAATGCAACAGGTGCTCCAGATGAACTATCAGCTAAAAGAATTGCTCTTTCACATCTTAAGGAGAATATTAAAGATATATATAGTGGAGAATTATTAATTATAGGCAACCCAGATATAAGGCCACACGATATAGTTTATTTGGCTGACGTGTATGAAAGAATGTATGGTTTATTTGAAGTAGAACAGGTTATGCATCATTTTACTTCAGAGCTTGGTTATATAACTTCTATAACCCCCAATGCACTTGTAACTGTAAATGATCCAGCAAAGTGGTTTATGACATCATGGATTGATTCATGGATGAATATGCAGGCGATAAGAAATGACACAAGATTATTTTTAAATGCTGTTAGCGCGGATAATTCTGCAATAACTCTTGGTGGAGACATATCTCTTGATAGACTCGCAGAAAACTTGAATCCACAAATGCTTGGAGGAATACAATATACTCATGGTTCTTCTGCTCTTATAAAAGATGTTGTTGCAAGCTTAACGCATAGTAGTTTTGATTCAAGTACAACTTTTACTGATGCGATTAGAAAGCAGGCTGGAATCAATGGGAACAATAACACAGTGTCTGGCGGAACAGCAGCAGCAGCAATAACTGGCGTTGTTGGCGGCTCTACAGCGGTAGGCATTGCGGGTAGTTCAGCACTGCTTGGTCTTTCTACTTTGCCAATATTTGGACAACTTGCTTGGAAAGGATGGCAGTGGGTTAGAGATAATTTATTAGATCAACACGGATGCTATGTTCAATATCTAAATAAAAATGGACAACCAATGGATGCTGGTCTTTCTTATAATCAGGGAATGGTAGTTGGAAGATATCATTCAAAGGCACTACTACCGGGAATGTTGGGCTTAAGAAGAAGAACTAGAACATCAGATGGGTATGCATATATTAGAAGTGATGATATATTCAAGAGTCTTGGTTGGCAAGAAACGGAAATAAAAGAATTAGTTAGATACATAAGTTACGAAAACGCCTTAGTTCACGCACAGGTTCTTAATTTGTCGGGTCTTGGTCCGGAAAAAACTACATTTGAACCGTTCTTTAAAATATTATGCAGATTAGATACAACTGTTGGCGTAGAAAATACTGGAGTAAAAGACGCTGATACCATAAGAGTTGTAGATATATTAAGTGGAAATTCTTTTGATGTTCGTTTTGATGGAATCAACGCTCCAGAAAAATCTGTAGTAACTTCAAGTTATCCAAAAGAACCTGGACAATCTTCAGTCGCAACAGAAGTAGAAATAATTGATAAATCTTCTCCAGGTTTTAAGAGCACTCAATTTGTAATAAATGCATTAAAAAATAAAGTATTTTTATTAAGAGTTAAAAAGTCAAGAGAAACAGGCGGACTTGCCAGTGAGTCTGATATAGAAAATTTTGAACCCGGTGCTGGATTTAACAGAGAAACTAATTATCTAAAAGAAATATATGGAAGAACACTTGCTACAATTTTTTATAATGTCTCTGAAGAAAAATTAATTAGCTTTAAAGATTTTGTATATAATTTATTTGTTTCTAATAAATTTAATAAATCAAAAATAGAAAAAGCTTTTAAAGATAGTTTTTATGAAAATTCAATAATATTTACAAAATATTCAACTATTTTTAATTCTATTAATTCTTCTGCTGTAATAGATCATATTTCAAACTACACAATTGCAAATAGTCAAATAACAAATTCACAATTAAGAAAGCTATTTTCTGCTATGGTGGAAATGAAAAGATTAGAGCAAATATATAAATCAGCTTCAAGATGGCCGATAGTGCTATGGGATGAGTACTATGATGATGGAACTCCATATACGCTTAACTGGGAATTGGTAGTAAACAATTTAGCCAATGTTTTTACAAATGATTTATTAACCGAATCCAACTCAGTTAATAAAGCAATAGATTCTGTTGGAATACCAACTAAGGTGAAATAATATGTCTTTTTTTAACATAAATTCTGAAAATTTAGCTGATTCTAAATCTTTTACTAGAGCAATAGTTGATAATATTGTTCCTAAAAATGGAATAGCGATTACAAAAACTTCTTTAGCCGAAAGACGGATATGAAGGACAAACATTAAATTCAACTGATATCCTCTCAGCTGCTTCGGGTAAAGAACTTTTTGGTAATGAAAATTACGCAAATATGTTTAGGGCAGATATAGCAAGAGAAAGTCTTAATTCAATAGCTACAAGTGTCTTTGAATATCAAATAACAGATAAAACTAAGCCTACTACAGATGTAGTAGGTAACTTTTTAACTTCTGGATCTTTTGGTAGAAAATACAATGATGGATTAATTACGGATTTAGATTCTGCAATTAGATCAAAATATTCTGTTGGAGGATTATCTGGAACTGTATACGATATAGATGGCAATGGACATACTTCGGTCAACTATGGTCAATCAGCGATGGTTGGTGCTGGAGTAATGCCAATTGCAAGAATATCAAAATTAACAAATGTGCAAAAATCATGGTATTCAGAAAGAGGAGGTTTATTAGATTCAAAGTTAGGTTCTAATATTAAATCTGGTTTCATATTTGATATTGATAATTCAAATACTCAAGCACAGTATGATACGGGCACCATAGTTCCTGGGCTCAGCGATGCTGTAGATAGAAGAATAGCAGCAGATATAATTTCGGCAGGCTCAGAATTAGCTTTTGTATCCGCATCATTAATTGAGTTTTTGTTAGCTTTATTATCTGATTCTTTTGGTCCAGCATTAAAGATTGTTGGTGGTTTTGGCTTACAAAGACAAAATGATTCCCCAAAGGTTGAAGGAGCTGGAGCAAATTCAATTACAGATCACGCTTTTGGTAGAGCTTTTGATTTTAGTCAAATAGAAAAAATTTCTGGATCAAAACCAAGTCCAATTAATACAGCCAAGGGACATGTAGAGCAATTGATGATCTTGTTGGAAAAAATGAACGCAATGCCACCCTATCTTATTCCGGATTACATAGCTGTATCGGCAAAATATGTAGATCAATCTTATGATACTTACGAAAGTAAAACAAATCAATTATGGGCTAAATATACAAATTTAAAATATTTAAAACTAAAAAGAGATACTTCTGGAGTTCACGATAATCATATTCATATTAGCTTTTCTCCAGCAAGAGGAGGTCTTTACGCGGGTCAGGGCGGGCTTTTATATAATCCGTCTACGGCTTCTGGAGCTTCATCATCCGCACAATCAACGATAAATAAGACTCTATATTTAACATCTCCTTACGGATCAATGCCAACAAATGTGTTAAAAAAAGACTTTACTGGAAATATTCAGTCTCCTAAACCAGAAGAAGTATTTTTGGCATTAACAGAGGTCGGTTATTTTTCAGACGAAGCCGCAGCTATATTTGTAGCAATATCAAATAGAGAATCACTTAGAAGAATTTATATAGTTGACCAATATGGTGCAGTTGGGCTTTGGCAAATATCTGCGGGTTCAAAAGACGGCGGCAATATTCCAGTTTACATAAAGCTACCACAACCAGAAAAAATTGATCCATTTTCAAAAATGGCATATGTAAATTGGCAAAAAGAAAACTTAACAAATGAACAAATCTTTCAAAAAGTAAAAGATCAAGGAAAAACTCAGGACAAAGGTATAAGAAATTTTGATACAAGATTATGGAATTTAACAAATCAAGTATGGCTTCTTAGGTCCAAAATAAATAGAGGTAATGTAAAATCTATCGTTAATGATTTACCAGTATTTCCATGGGGAGATTACGGAGGTTCTAATGCACCTAAATACGGATGGGTTTCTTCAACTAGTGGATCATTTTGTAGATTCGCAGACGCCTATGATGTTTACAATAAAATGACTGGAAAAACAAAAGAAAATTTAAAAGAATATCTAATCTCCGAATCTCTGTCTAATTCTAGAACGCTACAAAAAGACATTTGGGTAGCAAAAAATAATAAAACAATTTTAGAGAATTGGATTGACGGAGTTGATTATCCAAAAGTAAAACTAGGTTATTAAAAATAAAATTAAGGAAAAACAATGGCAATAAATTATCCAAAATTTGATAATAAAATTCAATCTAAAATTGATAACTCAAGAATGCGTCAAGCAAAAACAAGGCCTGGCGTAGTAATGAAATTTGATTCAGTAACAAATTCAGCCGATGTCATAATAGACGATCAATATTCTGGAGAAATAGGCAATATTATATCTGGAGTTCCATGTCCCACACTGCCCGGAATTCAAACAGTTGCCCCGAATCCAGGAGCACGTTGCTTAGTCGGTTTTAGGGATGACAACGAAAGATTTGCTTATATAATTACTTTTTTTGAAGAAGGAACATTAGACTCAAATTACATGTATAATTATACAGTAAATACCGGCGTGCCGAAGTTTATGTCGAGGTAATAATTATGACCAGTTATCCAAGTGATATAGAACCAGAAAAAAATTTTCCTATATCTGATGAATTAAAGAGAAGAAATGAATTTTCAAAAAGAGAAGTTGGCTTAAACCATCCAGATAATAGTTCATTTATTAGATTAAATGATGATGGTGATATAGAAATTTTTGCGGCTCCGGGTGTGGGCATAGTTATAAGTGGAGCTAATAAGAGCATATCTTTATTTGCAGATAAAATTAGATTTTTTTGTTCTGAAAACGGATTAAGATGGAATAATTTTAATTTTAATTATTCAGCTATTGATTATTCTCAGCCAACATTAGTCCAAATTGATCACAGATCAATACACAATGCCCAAAACGATGCGTATCATTATTTGGCTAAACTTAAAAATATAGAAGAATCAGAAAAACAAAAAACCATTACTATAGAAAGTGATTATGGTTTTGCGTCAAAAGAACCAGAAATCACTCAGAATTATAGCTCTTTAATTTCCACAGAAGGTTTATCCGAAGATCAAATCTTATTAGTGCAGAACATATTAGCTGAACATACTCCCGATTATATAGAATATATGGTTGGTTTAATTAAAGAAGGTTATACATTTGCGCAAGCAAAGAGCAAGGCGGATGAAATAAAGAATGTCTGATTTATACTTTACAATGACTGGTGATATATTAATTAATGGAAATAAAGATATAGCCATTACAACGTCTTCCGCCCAAGACGACATACAGCAGGTTTACTTAAGGCTTATGACTGAACCGGGAGATTTTTATATCTATCCTTCTTTGGGAACTGATTTGTCTGTACTATATGGTATGCCACAATCAAAAGAAACTGGAGAAATGGGAAAGCGATTAATAAGGGCTGCCCTAGAAAAAGAGGATGTTTTTAGGGGAAGAAGTATGGTTATAGATGCAATTCCAACCGGTCCAGACTCAATTAGATTTGATGTTCATATGATAACAGATAAAACAGACCCAATAGTTCTTTCAGTAACTCAAAGCCTGGGAGCCTAAATGCCTATATATGGAGAAAAAGAAAAATCAGACATTTTAGTTAATGTGCTGAATTCAATGGAGCGAAATGCGGGGATATCAGCTGCCTATCCAGGTTCTATTGCCAGGGCTTTTGCTGAAGCTTTTAGTACAGAAATAGCAGATTTATATTCATCTTTAAACTTTACAATTAGACAGGGTGCTCTTTCTACCGCAAATGGAAGAAATCTTGATTTAATTGGCGAACTGTATGGCGTTTCAAGAAAACAAATATCCGATGCAGCAGCGCTTGAAAGACAATCTTTTAATATAGAATTTTTTATACAAAATCCATATAGCCAAAATATAATAATTCCTGGTGGAACATATCTTTATACTGACGTAGAGAGCTACGCAATAAGACAGTATAGATTTAAATTAAATGGTGACATTACGATAGTTGCTGGTACAACTAGGGCATATGGTTTGGCTGTCCCAGATTTCGATGACAACACATATGTAGCCACAATAGGCTCTATAACTCAACACAACTTCATTGCGCCACCAGGAGTCGTTGCCAACTGTATAAATACAAAAGAAATATATTCGGCAGTTAACTCTGAATCAGATGATAATTTTAGAAGAAGAATAATTTCATCAATTAAAACCAGAGCTGCAGGTACAACAGAATCAATACGATTTGCCGCTCTTTCCGTTAAGGGTGTAAGAGATGTAAGAATACGAGAAGGTTCTTATGGAGTAGGATCTTGTGACATAATTGTTGTTCCAGAATCATTGTCTGGAATTAAAAGAATGCCAGACACAATATTATCATCCATAGCATCTGTTAAACCAGCTGGTGTAAGATTTAACATTAGAATAGCAGAACAAATACCAATAGACGTTCAATTGAGCATTACGGTAGCATCCGCAGCAAACAGTACAATAGAAGCTGGAATAAAAAATCAAGCGGCGCTCTTTGTAAAAAGATATTTAAATTCACTTACAATAGGAGACACTGTTTCTGTTGGAGAAATAGAAAGACAAGTAAGACTTTCTTCAGACTTTATTAGGTATGTTACAATCAATTCCTTAAGTGCGAATGGTGAATCTATATCCATAAAAGATTTTACTCCGTCTAGCGATAAAGTTTATCCTGGCGCTGGAAGCGTTAGTGTTTTATCTGTTATAATGGGTCAATCAAATTATTAACATAAAAAAGTTACAGGTCTTTGATATATGAAAAATTTTGTTATAACAAATAAGTATATAGTTCGCGCTCCAAATATTGGGCAAGCAAAAAGTATTGTTTTTGAAGGTGTTGGAAATGGTGACTTACTCGGTGATTCATTGCATGTGGTTGAAATAGGTGATGATGAAATTACTGATTTTATCAACGATAAAGATTCAATGTATACTCAATCTTCTGTTATTACGGTAGAAGATCCATCATCGTATGATGATGAATACGAGTCGGACGATCAAGCATCGGCAATATCTGATTCAAGAAATGAATTTTTAAGATCAGAAAATAAAAAACTTGCCAAAAGAGTTGAGACATTAAAAAATGTTCAAGATGAAGTCGTAAAGGCCGCTTACGCAGCAGCGTACGACGCTTTTTCTAGTTTGGAATTTCCAAAAATAAAAGCTCCTTCTTTTAAAAAAATTAAAGATAAACTACCAGAAACCGCGGTTGCAGTATTTTCCGATTGGCAGCTGGGAAAGGTAACACCAACATATAATTCTTCAGTTTTAGAAACTAGAATTGAAGAATATACAAATAAGTTGTTGGAAATTACTGAAATCCAAAGAATGGATCACAATGTAAATGATCTACATGTTTGGCTTTTGGGGGATATAGTAGAGGGAGAAGAAATTTTTCCTGGTCAAAGCCATCTTATAGATTCCGGTTTATATAGGCAGGTTGGAATTAATGGACCAAGAATTTTAAATGCATTTTTGACTACAGCCTTAGAAAATTTTGAACACGTGCACGTAATTGGTGTAATAGGGAATCATGGAGCGGTCGGCGGTAGAATGAAAAAACAGCATGATCCAGAAACAAATATGGATCGACTTCTTTATAAAATTGTAGAACTAATGTTTTCAAATGAAGACAGAATTACTTTTAACATTCCCGATGGTAAAGGAGAAAGAAATTGGTACGCGGTAGATACCGTAGGAAACTATAACTCACTATTAATTCATGGCGATCAATTACCTGCACCAACGTCCTATTATGGTTACTATAAAAAAGTAATGGGCTGGAAAGACGGAGCCATTCCAGAGCATTTTGATGATGTATTTATGGGTCATTATCATCAGCAATTTAAAATGACTATTGGTAGCACTTTATTGAGAATTTCTGGTTCTCCAGAAAGCAACAATACATACGCTCAAGAGTTTTTTTCTTCCATGAGCAGACCGTGTCAACACCTTATGTACATACATCCAGAAAATGGTATTACTTCTGAGTATTCTATTTGGCTAGATTAATTAAAGAGGATCAGTAATGAAAAATTATCTTTTGGGTCTTCGTAGTGGAGATTTCAACAAGGTTGGTAATATTTGGACTACTGATCCTATTTATTTGTACAACAATAAATTTTATAAAAATTATTCATATAAAAGATCTTCTACTGGATTAAATTTAATAGGTGATTACACTTTTGTTGGAACAGAATTATCTTCGCCATCTACCTCTGGTTCAGCTTTAGAATCATATGATCCAAATGCAGTTTATGTAACAAACTATGGTGAAGTAGTTTACGAATCCGCTTCTCCTGATATTATAAGATTTATAGATACAAGCTCAAGGATTGATATCGTTTCTTATAAACACGCTTTCACAAATCTTGTACGGAAGCGAAACACCAACATTTAATTTTCAAATATATGAATCAGACAATGAGTCTGGTCCATGGATGAAGTCGGAAATAACAATAGATTCTTCTTCTATTTTTTTATTTAATTCAAAAAAATATGTAAAAATACAATTAGAAATCTTTTCTGAAGTAGAAGATGTAACAGCTCTTGGTTTATTACTTTTTATAAATGTATTAATACACGATGTAGAAACTCCTGTTATATCAGATTCAGCTAGAAGTATACTTTCTAAATTTCCAACATGGACAGCACTTTATGAAGACTCAATAGAAGCAGCCACACCTTCTTTAAGAATTCCACAATCTGTTGGTGGAAAATTTATTTCATCTTTAGTTGGAGAATATTTAGATGATTTTGAGTCAGAATTAAACCTACAAGACATAAATTCTTTTATATCAACCGCAGATGAAGATGTTATAGATTGGGTTTATGTATCTTATTCTGTGCCATCTTCCGCTATTTCTGTTTCTGGTGACGGAATACAACTTGCAAAATCCAGCTCCTTAGAAAATTTTTATGAATCAAGAAAAACAGATTATGTTTATTATCATAATTTTGTAGATAATCAAATAATAACTCTTAAAAAATTTAATAATTTATCAATAGACGGTAAAACTTATGATCAAGACGCCATGCTTTACTTTAATATATTTGATGAGTTTGGATCAAGGGTTGCGTTAAAAAGACTGTATTTAGAAAATAATTCTAATTACAAAAAGAGAATATTAGACGTATATAAAAATCCTACTTCAGTAGATTTAAACGGATTAAAGTTAACACTGAGAAGAGAATTAGATATTTGGAGGGCCTATGGATCTACTCCAAGTTCTGATTATTTTGGAGCTACACCGGAAATATTAGAGATTACTGATATTGAATCTTCAGCTCCGTATGTTTCCTTTGATGGAAACCCATCAAAAGATTTTTATTCTTTTGTTAGATATATAAACGAAAAATATCCATCAAACATGGGGTATGCCAATTGGGATGAGGCAATATGGGATTACGCGGGACTATCTGGAGAAGGGATGTCTCATATCCCATTTGTTTATGACACCGCTACGCCATTGGGAGAATATTTTCAACCTGGATTTGGTGATTTTGAAGATGGTAAACTTTTAATAACATCTGATAGTTCTGCGACACTGTCTTTTGAGGGATATTTTAAAGCAGATGGATTTATGATTTCCTCGTATAAGGATCACTATAATCCAATAGAAATAGATTTTAAATATTATGCGGATTACATATTGGGACCTGTTCCCAATCCAGATGTAAGTAATCCAAACTCGGCAACACCGTATAATGCTGGTGTTTCTGTGGTTTACGAAATACACATGCCGGCCCATAATCAATATGCAACTCCGTCTGTATTTTATACAAATATGTCGTATCTTGATAGAGATGATTTTTTTGTCAAGAACTATTATTTACAGTCAAGCGACGCTAGCCCAGAGTATAACTTAATACAAGTTGTAAATTCAGATGGATTAACAAATGAAAATCTTTCTTTCAAAGAAAAAACTTATGATTATTCATATGTAAATACTCAGGCTACACCTAATACTAATTCAATTGATATTTATAAAGCTTCAGAAATTAGAATAGTTGCAAAATCAAAATGGGATGAATCAACACATTCTTATGTTACAAATTCGTATGCGGGGTATAGAATTGCATTTAATGAAGATGGAAGAGGATACTGGGTTAATCCAGATCCTAGTTCATATATTTCTCTTTCAACTCCAAATATAAACTATGTAAATTCAAATTTTAAAATAGGATCTACAGTATATGGAACAAAAAATATTACAGGAACAACTGATACGATAGAAGGAAGGATGGTTGTTAATTCATTCAATGATTCATCCATACTAGATGACGCGTTGATAACAAAGGATGAAATAAAAGCACCTTTAATTTTTCCAATTGGTTCAACTCCACAAAATATTTATTTTAGTAGTAAAAAAATAAATCCAGAACCGTTATACAATACAATTCAAACTCTTGAATTAAAAGACCCAGAACATGGCGGAATATCACATAATCATATTGATGATGTGGAATATTTTATTCCAGCATCGCCGAACATTATACTAAATATTTATAATGAAAAATTTAATTATCCAGAAGAGAATACTTATTCCGCAGTCTCTTCAGGTTATTTTGAGGCAGCGACTGTTAATTATGATACTGGTTCAGAAACATTTATAATTACTACTGGTACATCTTCAACTCCATATTATCCGTTTAAATCTCCAGTTTGGTCGCAGCTAAACGAACCCCTTTCAAGCACGCCGATGATTTATGGGTATTTAGACAAATATGGAAACGCATACAAAGATACAGAAACAATAGAAGATTCTGGTAGATCAATATATTCTAGTCAGATTGATTCATTTGTTACAAGATGTAGTTTATCTAGACAATCTTTTGGTTTGAGCCAAGAAGATAACGAAAATTATATAATAACTTCAATAGATGCCGTTAGCACGAGTGAAGATGTTATTCTTTCTATACCCAATAAACAAGTTAGTTCAAGTGGTTTTGCTCCAGATTCCGCTGTTAATTTTATAGAAGAAATATATAATCCAAATACTCAGGTATATGAATATGGTGAAATAACAGTAAATGCACACTATGCAGATTATTATGATAATAAAAACATAAGTCTTTTAGATACAAAACAACCAGATGTAAATGTCGGATGGCTAGACCTGCCCGATAATGAATATTATATATATTCAGCTCCAATTATAGAAGCTTACACTGGACAATTTTTTGAATTGCAATTAACAGACACACCAAGACAAGGTGCTCCAGTCATAATTAATGTATATAATAACGAAGCAACGGTACAATACGATGAATTGCTATTCGCCGACGCATCTACTCCTGGAAATTTAACATTTTATAATGAAGAAACGGTTATCGGATCCGACAACGCTGCATTATATTTAGCATACCCAAATATTTCTAACATCACACTTCAAGATACTTATACTGGAAATGTGTTAGTTCAATCTAGTTTAAATCCAGAATTTTATATATGGACTTCAGTAGATCAAGCTGGCAATTATATAATAGATGAAAACGATGAAACAGAATATTATATATTTAATCCTGATTTTATTCAAAGTGGAAATCAAATATATTCTTTAAACAATAATGAATTTTATATATTAAATAATGAAACTTATGAAAGTAGAATAATACCCGGCAGAGAGTATTTAGTTACTTATACGGTTAACAATTCTTTTTACATTGATAAAAATTATTATGATTCTAATTTAGATGATTATTTTGGTAAAATATATTTTTCATCAACACCACAATTGACATCGTTATACAGCATAACATATGAAGGTTCAAAATATAAAACCAGTACTCCTTCTGGTCTTTACTTAAATTCTTTAAGCAACCCGATAGACGAAGGATTTGTTTTTGTATCTGATTATGATTACGACTTTGATACAGCTGGTGTTTGGATATCGCCACAAAAGATATTTGATACATCAGATGACATTATATATATTTCTATTGTCTCTTATGATATAAATAAAAATCCAAAACCATATCAAACATTTAGAATTTATGGCGATGAAATAACAGCAGAAAACGAATATGTAACAACTAATCAAAACGGTTTTGCTACTACAAGTTTTAAGTACTCTGGTCCTACACCAGCAGAAAAAACTCAAATAGAAGTACACATTTCTGGCATTTCTTATCCGGCACCCCATGCCCACGGAAATAGTAGTGCTGGTACATTTGAAGATTCATATTTAATTGATCTTGCTATTAGCAATATTCATACATATAATTTCAAAGCAGCTCCAGATAAAATGAATATTAAAGCTGATGGGCTTGGAGACATATATATTAAGGGATACATAAGACAGGGCAATGTTCCCCCATCAAGTACTCCGGTAATTTATTGGAAAAAAGCAAGAACAGCTTATTCTTCTCTGGAAGAAGTCGATTACTCTGTCAGTCAAAGTACTCCAGGCAGATATGGAACTGCGGGCATAGTATATGCTGACGAATATGGTAATTTTAATATTGGACCATTTTATGCTCAAGATAGAACAAAACCTGGTTATTGGTTTGTTTCCATGGAAACAGAATTAGCTTCTACTCCATCATTAACACCCGTTACTATATATGGTGACATAGTTTATTGGTATGAAAATTACGACAATTTACATTATTCAAATGAACTAGTTCCTCTTCCGGGATCGTATACGGCTATACCTAGTTCTGGTTCAGAGATTATAGATAGTCCAGGTTTTACTTATCAGCATTATAATATGGAATTTGATAATCAATCAGCCTCAACTGTTAATTGGTATCCACCAAGATGGTTTCCAATTAGCAGATATGATCAATATCAGATGGGCTTTTTCGGATCAACACCAAATATTATTTCAGAATATCAAGACTTAAATTCAGATTACGAGGATAGCTAAATGAAGCTATTTAAAAATATAACAATTAGCGAAAAAGAAAACGCAATAAAAGTTGGTTCTTCCGTCCCCGCCGATGCAGCAAATATAGCCTATTTTGTCAATGAAGAATTATCGCCTAAAAATAATTTAACTGTTATAGACTTATCAAATTCTATACCTGAAAATAAAATTTTTTTAGATAGAGGAGTAAAAACTTATTACGCAAATGAGCTTGGCGTTCTAGAAGATGAAACAGGAAATACAATATTTCCAAGCCAAGACATATCAATAAGTGATTCTTTTTTACTTAAGGATTATCAAACTGAAATGTTAAATATTTCAGAAATAAATTCTGATGAATTTTTTCATTATTATTATGTAAGTAGATTTTTTATATCTGCTCCAACAAACTATAGCACGTATGGTTTATCAGAATACATACCTCAATCTCTGTATTCATCACTTAATATTAAAGTTTTAAATTCTCAAAATCAAGATCATATAGATATAAATAGTGGTAGAAAAAAATATAAAATATTACTTGATCCATTTATAACTGAAGATAATTATCAGGACACAGAAATACCGTACAAAATAATTATAGGATTAGATTCTTCTGATCCAATTAATCTTAAATTAATTTACGATAAAATTGAGTGCAATTCAAGCGGAAAAGCGACTTCGCAATACTTAAGGTATTCAGAATCGATTAACGCCATTCAATATTTTAAGCCAATACCAGAAGAAACTTTTGTTGTAGATAATAATTATAATAAAAAAGTATTTTCTATAAAAAAGTTTAATAAAAAATATTCAGATATATTTAACGTTAATATTAATTCAACCGGATATCAAGTTTTTGTTCCTAAAAGAGCGATAGCAGATAATAGAACTTATGAAGTATTCAATTGGAGACTAATAGCCAGATCAAAGCAATCAGTTAACCTGGAGTTAATAGATTATTTTTCTGATTTAGAAACAACTACTGGTATAAAACAAAAAACAGTAAATGTTGGTGTTTTATATGATTCTTTTGATAGTCAATCCTTAGAAATTATTAAACCATATGTATTTTATAGACTTCAAAAATCTCCATTTAACTTTTCTAAATTTGAATTTAAAAATCCAACAAGCGAAGCTATAAACAATTTAGATAAAACTAAAGCAAATTACTGGATGGTTGATATTCAGTCAATTGATTCATTAAAAGATTTTGATATACTTACATTTTGTCCAACAAAAAAACTTTCCGAAAAAGCAAATATATTAATTAATAATTATGTAAAAATTCATAATGGAACACTATTAGTTGACGGATCACTATATCCCACAGAAGAACCGTTCTTGCATCCAGAAATAAGGATAGACGCATTTAATGCGACAATTGTGCCGACATACTATGAGTACGTAACAACTTCAAAAATACTTGACGAAACAAAAAATGGTGGATGGAATATAGATTCCAGTATATTTGAAAACGAAGACTATGGAATTTTTGGTTTAAAAAAGGGTTCATACAGAACAATATCTGGAGTTGATTCTTCTAAAAGCTTTTTAAATATAGGCATCAGCTCGTCTTCAAGCTCTTCAGTTGGTGCACTTTTTGAGTTTCCAACAGCTGGCGACGCTGTAGCACAAGGAAATATAATATTTACTTCTTTTTCTTTTTTGGAATATTGTAATTCAGTTTATAGTATCGCCTCAAAATCTACTGTTTTAAAATTAAATAATGAAGAATCTGTTTTTGAAGAAAATGATACAAGTTTAATTTCAGCAGTAGTTGAAGGTCCATTTAAACTTTTATATAATTCGGTTTCATACGCCCTTTACTCAAGGGCTTATGCATCAACGGTGATAGATACAAGATCTTCTTTATTTAATTTTGTTGGAGAATGGAATTCATCTTGGGCCATGAATCAAGATGCAATTTTAACGCAAGAAAAAGAACAATTATTTGTAAATGTTACTGTTGAGTCAAATGAAACTAGATATGCAAGAAGTCTTCTTCCGTCAGGATTGAATGTTGGCGAATATTATTTGCGTTCGTTAACGGAAACGCTTCCAACTTACCAAAGAGATAAAATTTCTTTTATTGATTTAAGTTCTGTAAAATTCTATATCGAAATAACAAATCCAGATGTATTAATATCTAACGCAACATCAGTGACGTCTTCGATAGAAGAAAACATAGCGAGCTCTTATAGCTTGTTCCTTATTCCATCTTCAACTAATTTTGTTCACGCATATACAGATACCATATCCCCAATTATAAATATACCAGATGGATTTGGCCCATATGTTGTGAAAGAAATTCCTAGTCTAAAAAGTTCAGATTCAAAAATACTTAATAACAATATTGATCCAACAAACTACTTTATTGCGTACCCATTTGAATTACAAACAGCTTATTCATATCAAACAGCAACAGATAAACCGCTCGTTTTTAGTGGATCATATTCTTCAAATATAAGAATACACTATCAGGGAGAGGGACAATTACAGTTAAAGAGATCTGTGGGAACTGTAGTAAGAAATTATAAAATAATACAAAAAGGAGAACCAACTGTAGTAAGCGCTGGAGGCACAATTCCTGGTCAATTACAAAGTGATGTTCCATGTATTAATCTTATTTCTGGAAAAGATTCTGTTTTTGAGATTTCTAGTCTTGTTTGGAGAAATTTTGATTACACTTGGGATATAGACACCGGAAACGTGGCGAGTTCTTGGACAGTTGGAACAACTGGAGAATATGTAAAATATATTAAGTCGGTTTTAAAAGCCGGAGGATTTTATAATGGGGCAATTAACACCTCATATGACTCCGCCGCGTCATCCGCAGTTACTGCATTCCAAAATAAAATGAAAACAACCAACGTAAGATTTGACGGTATTGTAGATGGAAAAGTAGATAGCCAAACAAAATCTTTATTCGTAAGTGCAATGTCACTTGGTATTATAAATTTAGCAACGGCAAAAAATTTATGTAACTCTAATGGAGTTTTAAAATATTACGAAGCTGCGTTATCGCAAAGCAATATAAATAAGATAAATTCTGGAGGAAAATATAGAAGAATAAGTTATTCTGGTGGAGGACTTGGGACTCAAGTAACAAGAATCCAAGATGTAATATTTTTTACCATACCCGACGGCGCAGAAACAGTAAAAAATGTTAAAATTAATTTTGGAACTCTTGAAAATTGGCGCAATGTAACAGTAGTATCTTACGGGTTTGCTCCTGTCAACCATGCGGCAAATAATGTTTCTTTTACTAACACTACAAACAATAGCTTATATACTGGTTATACTGTTAATAAAAAACCAGATAGTTCTGGGAATGTTGTTTTGTCAATGCATAATCAACCAATAGGAAATTGCAAATATGGTTATATTTATTTTAGAACTAACGATACGGTAATAAATCAAAGTAAGTATGGAAACGCTGAAGGATACCAAATTAAAAGCATCAGATGCGACATAGTTGGGAGTGCAACTACAACAGCTCCAGTATATGGTGATCCAGAAGAAACAGAGGTTCCAGTTTCAGAAACATACAATGCATTTCCCAGCTTAAACAAACCAGAAATAGAAGATATAGCAAATTATTGGATTGAGAATAATTCAAATGTTTATTATGATGGAACAAGCCTTAAGTCAAATCAATCTGGATACTTAATATATACTGTAGACACAGAAAAATATTATTCATGGAATGGATCTTCTTGGTCTGAAGTTAGTTTTTCTGAAAACACAGAAAAAAATATTAGAGTTGACACAAAGGTTATTACAAAAATAGTAGACGCACATATACAGGCAACAACAGCTGAAAAGTTTTCCGCTCTTTCAGCTTTAAAAAATCATACAATTAAGTATGATACTAATACAATTAAAACAACTACATTAACATTTAATTCATTAGTATATAATTATTTGAATAAATCATATACAGAATCGTTATCAAGTTCTATTAAACTTTCTACAAATAATTTTACTGCTAGTTCTGGTGTTGTATTTGATTTTACTAAACCACTTTATGTTGATTTAAATGGATCAAATTCCGCATCTATAACTTCTTTAGTTTCGGAAACTGGATCCGATGTGTCTTCACCATCTTCTGTCCTAAGCATAAATTATTTAGAAACAAATCCATCTTCCGGAAATGCAACAAGATTAACGATAGAAACTTCAGCCACGTATTATTCGGGATCAAATGTAATTAGCACACCGCTTACGTATGTCAATCAGTATTTAATGAAAAATTTAAACAATGTAATAGTGCCTAAAAAAGAATCAATAACAACTCTAGATGGAACACTGCTACTATGTAATGAATTTGGAAAACCAATTGGTATTCCAACTGGTTCTGAGATATCAAGTTACTTTGGTTCAACGGCAACAGAACAAGAAAAGGATGCAAGACTAGGTTTTGTCTATGTTAAAAATAGAATTTCAGAACAAGACGGATTTATTTATGGATTTTACGACTTTGCTCAAAAAGAATTTTTAGGAGACACCGTATCATACGTAGATATGATTGCTAGGGGTATAAACAATATATTTCTTGCAGTCTCTGCATATGATTCAGATGGTAATACTCAAAACATCATAGATTACATTGGACCAAAAGTTAGCACAACTTTCATTCCAACAAATGTTCCAATTAAAAAAATATGTCCAGTTTACTCCGTTAAATATGATTCTGGAACAGCAATAAAAATTGGTAATATGGATTCTTATGTAGACAAAAAACAAGCATGGCCGCTGATAATAACATCAGGATCTTTTACTAAATCAATTAATATAGCAAGCATATCTATTCATTTAGTGGGGGAGGATTGGAAATCTGATTACGCAAACCAAAATCTTATTGCAACCTATGACACAACTTTAGCCAAGGGGATCAACTGGTCAAATATTTTTGGTAGAGGATATTATGATGTTAAAAATGAAAAACCAATATTGGTTTCCGATAAACAAATTAAATTAAGACAAACGCCATTGCTTGTTTGGCCAGAACCAACTAATTACAAAAACTCTGTAGCTCCTTTATTTAAACCACAAATTGAAATATATATAAAAGAAACATCTTCTTCAGAATGGGAAAAATTATCTTTTTCTGAAGTTAGAGATTACAACTGTAATTCTGGTTTAATAGAATTTAATAATAGGGTAATTCCTTCTGATGAAAATTTAATAAAAGTTAATTATGTAATTAAAAATTTTGATCTAATGATATATCAATCAAATGGAGAAGCAGTTCCTTTAAATCCATTTTTAAATTCTAAAAATATTAAATTTAACAAACCTCTATACATATATATATTGCCAACAAAAATTAATAAACTATCAACAAATTCATCCAACACCGCCGAATATATACCACTGCAAGAATATGTTCCAAGTTATCCATATAATTTTACTTATGATTCTCAAATATTTAATCAATATTCACCCAAACATGACCCTTTTGCGTTACCAATTGGGATTATATACTTTACTAATAACCCTAATAAAAAGCAAACAGAAATATACGATACAAGGTTAAGGGGCGGCGGCGTAGCTGCAGAGTACCAGTTTGTAGAAATAGACTCAAAGATAGACAATCTTCTTTCAAATTGGGATGTATATCCAATACACGGATGCTCATATCCAAGAGGTGGATTTGTTGTTCTTAGAATACCAGATGAAGTTAAAAATAATTTTGAAAATATAGAAGAAATATATGATATAATTCGTAGGAATCTAACTGCTGGTGTTTCTTTTCAAATACAGAATTTAGATGGAGAGATCTGGGAAATATAATGTTAAAACAACTTCCAAATGTAATTAATAGCTTTTCAAGCAGCTCTCAGGCTACGGTTTCTTCTTTGATAAATCAAATGAAGATTGATAAATCAGATGTATCTAGTTTGGTTTCAAAACTTTCACAAATAAGAGTAAATACAAGCTATTCTCCATCTATATTTAGTCAATTTAGTTCTTTGAATAGAGAGTTTTTTATTGATATTTTTAGAGATGCAGATTTAAGAATGAGAAGCTACTATACGTCGGCCAATACAGTTGGTCTAATGCTTAATTCAATGATAGATATATTTTTTTCTGAAATTGAAAAAGTAGAAAAAGATTTAGATACATTACAGGTTTTTATTGATAACTATGAATTTATAGCTGGAAAAGATGATTTGTATAATTCAAATTATATAGAAAAATTTGATAATTATTTAAATGATTATAGAACAGATGGTTATTTATTTGATTTAATTGATAGAGATGGTTCTTATTTTGATGAAAATGGCAATGGTTTTGTTGATACAAAAGCTGGTGTATTTAAAATTGGTAGCGGTGTTACAATCAAAAACGCACTCAATTTTATTGATAATATAAATATTAAAAATAATTATGAAAATTACAAATCAAGTGATAGCGGATTTTATTCAACTTTGAATGATAGCAGATCAGATTCGTGGAATGTAACTATAAAATCTCCAGTTATTTTAACGTCAAAAATAGATGATATTAAAAAGTATATATCTTATGATACATCTTACATTAACGGCGCACAAAGTATTGTTGAAATGTCATTTGCATTCCCGCAAGAATTAGACACAATATACATTACCCCTGGTCACGGAAATGGTCTTCAGCTTCTTCAGGTAGTTTTATCCTCTGATTCAACCGAAATCTACGCGTATAAAGATTACGAAACAATTCTTGAAGAAGCAACAAACTCCAATCAGACAATTGAATCCTACGCATTTGAAAATATTGGAGATCCAATATCTTCTACAACAACTATATCTGTATTAACACAACCAAAACAACTTGACTCTATTACTGAAATTTCTTTTCCAAGAAGAAATGTAAGTAAAATTATACTCATATTTAATCAACCAGTTTACTCTAAGAATGAAAACGTAACTTCATCAAGTGAATTAAACGCAAAAGCCGTATATAATATTGGAAAAGAAATAAGAGAAATAAGAAGATCTAATACAGATAGATTACAAGATTTGGTATATAATTTATTTTTAAAAAATAATTCTATTAAAGATTTATTTAAAAATAAATATATGAATGATAGTTATTATTCTTATAAATACCCAACTGTTAATAAAAATTTTACTAATAAAATTGGTAGAGATAATTTTTCAGAAGAAAATATTCAATCTAATTTAATAGATGAAAAATGGAGTACAATTTTGTCTACTCTATTTCAAAACTTTTTTGTTCATATGATTAAAGACAGCGGAGAAATTTTTAATAATTCAACTTTTATTGAATCTGGATCTATATTTTCAGAAACATATGATTTTAAAAAACCCGGGATACTTTTACAAAAAGATTCAAATAATATATTATTAGGTAAAACAAGAGAGTTATTTGCTGAAACAATTTCAAGATCAAATCGTTCTATATTTAAAGATTTATTTATTTTGGAAAAAATAGATCAATATGAATATACTTTTTCTATTAAATCAATAGAATTTGCATCAGTAGAAAAGATAGATTCAAACAAAGCATGTTTTGTTAGTAAAAAAATTCCATTTAATGGATATCCTTTAGCACTGAAAGCCTCATTGGTTAGGAGCAAAAATTTAATAGATTTTAATAAATTTAATTTTGACCTAAAAGAACCTATATCCTATGAACTTTCTATATCTAACACAGAAATACCTATATCTGAAAATGATTGGACTCCAATTTTGGAATATGGAAAAGATAAAGTAGATTCAGAAGTTTTATTTTTTGATTCACAATCCCTATCCGCCTATACTAGATTTTATTTTAAAAAAGAAACATTTGTTTTATATAAAGATGGTTATATTGTTTCGCCAAATAAATATTCTTTAAAAGAAAATTCAATAATTATTAATTCTTTAGATATTAATTCTATATATGTTTGCGCTTATAAAACAGATTTAACTCTTTTCAATTATGATAATATTGATTTTATTAAAAGTAAATTATTTCAAGAATCAACTAAATCATATTTTGATGACCAGGGTCAGGGTCAAAGATTTTCTACTACAGACTATACCGGAAGAATAACGCTGAGTAATTTTCCATACGTTAATACAACATATGTCCAAACTGCTAGCTATAATCCAGCTTACGGTACAATATTTTCTTCAGATTACCAGGGCTACAGCCCAATTAAAGTACTTTTATTAGATGGTTCTTACGCAATTAATCTAACAAATTATACTAACAGCAAAGATCTTCCGTCTTTTGTGGACAGCTCAAGAGTTTACTTTATACAAAATGGCAAAGAGATAGTATTTAATCAGGTTTTATCTGACCCGTTTTCAGTTATTTACGAATACGTTTCTAATTCTACTAGATTTAGAACAATAATTAGAAAAAATGCATCAAACATTTCCTATCAAGCATCGCTCGATGCCGTAATAATTAAAGCAAAAACAAAAAATTACGATCCTTTTTATGATAAATTAACTAAAGCATTGGCGGTCGACTAAACATGGCACAATTATCACCATCAACATCAATTTTTGATCAGGTTGCTACATCGCTTTCTGCTGTAGCTGAAAAATTAAAAAATGGCAAATACATTACAAAACGAGATTTAATGTCTGATTTTAATCAGGCACTAAATGAAGCTTATAAAAATATAGATTCATTTAATACAAGCTTAGATTTGTTTACAAAAGGCGAACCACCAACGTCAGCAAAAATGAATAAATTTGTTAATTCATTAAAAAATGATATAAATATATCTGCTAAACAATTAGATTATTTAACCGCAAAAATTATAAGTATATTTAATTTATTTACTTCTGAAATAGAAAATGAAAAAAAATATTCTCAAAGAATATTTTCAAAAACAAAAATACTTCAAATGTATTCTTCAAGTCCGGCAGAAGACATAGTTTACATTGGTGATTCGTTTGACAATCAAGATTATATGGATTTTTCTAAAATGAAAGTTAATGAAAACCCAATGATTTATGGTGGGTCAGCAACTATTCAAGCAGCAAAAACTGTTAACTGGAACGCATCTAGGCTAACATTGAATAATTCCAATGGATTTACGGGAAACAATCATATTGTAATTAAAAATAAAAATGAATTAGATAAAATAAATTACCAATATGTTTTTCAAAATAGTCCTTCAATATCTAATCCAATAAATATTATAGATAAAAATCCATTAACATATTTTGAATATGAAGCCTTAAATGTTGATAAAAGTAAATATCAAAATGTATTTGATTTTGTTCCATCAGACAATGAGTTTTCTTATATAGTTGATTTGCAAGAACTTTCTTCGGCATCAAAGCGCAGTTTAGTTAATTGGTCAAATCATAATTTGCAAGAACCTTTAAAATTAGATTTTACTATTCAAGCAAATTCTCCATCAATAGCTAATTCAATAAAAATATCTCCATATTTTGGATATACAAAAATAGTAAAAGTTTCCAACATTTATGTTACCAATGACCTAGGGGAAACAGAAGATGTTGTTAAAGAATCTTTTTATATAGGATTGTCTCCAGAAAGTTTAACAAAAGAAGCTTATTCAAAATATTATTTTGATTCTGCAGTTGTTAAATTTTCCGATAGAAAAGTATTAAAAATTAGAATTGTTTTTGAACAGCCGTATTTTAACGAAGAAGAAATAATGCACACATATTGGGCTACGGATTATGCTCAATCTAAATCGGATAATAGTCCATTTTTTGGTTCTGTAAGATTTAATCCAGATTCTTTAAGCAAAGATATCTATCAAGAAATAAATTATAATAAAGATGCGATAATACCACCATTGAGTAATCCAAATATTTTTAAAAAGAATAAGGTTACTAGCAAAGAAATAGTTGTATCCGTAAAGAAAAGACTCACACAAGCAAATACATCCGAGTCAGTTCAAACGTTTACCGTTCCGCTTAAGCTACAAAAAGATATACTTAAATGCAAGAGAATGTCAATTGGCCTAAGAGATGTTTCAGTTGAATATATTGAGTATTTAGACTCGGCCGAAATTATCTCATTACCATATGTTTTTGATTATCCGGTAGAATCAGTAATGCTTGGTATAGAGAGTGATGCAAAGAGTGTTTCTTCAAATATCCAGCTTATATCATCTCAAATATCTGTTGATGAAGGAAATAATTGGCTTGATATAAGTTCTACACAGTATGGATTTAACTCTTCTGTTTCATCAGTAAATCCAGAAGTTCTGGTATTTAATCAAAATATTTCATCGGAATATAAGCTTCCAGGTATAGGCTACTATAACAGTCCAAAGATCCCACAAGAGGTTAAGAGCATCCTAGTTAAAATAAGAATGCTAAAAGATTTAAATACAAACGTTGTTCCAACTGTATATTCTTATACACTGGCTGCAAAGGTTAAAAAAATATGAACATTTCAACAACTCAAAAAAGAAGATTTTTAAATAATATATATAAATTAATATATTCTTCTGGACAAAAACCTTCTGAACAAGAAGTTAGAAAAGCTTTTAATGAATATTTCACCGTAAATGAACCAGGGTATCCGATTAAGGTAGATTATGATCTTCTTAGAATATCAAATAAAACTGATATTGATTTATTAAACCAGATAATGGCTAATACAATTTACAATGTTGATATTTTGTATGACACAATTTTAGACAATAATGAAGAATTATTTTCTATTGTTACATCTCTTAATAAAAAATTAGAAAATTTAAAAAAGAAAAGATTACAATTAGAATCAAAAGTAGATGATCTTATATTTATGAATAATAATTCTGATGGATATTTTTATTCTTTTACAGAAAACTTTATATCTGCAGATAAATTAGATTTATCGTTAACAGATTCCGCATTTTTTGATCCAAAACTTAGGAATGTAACTATTAGTAAATTAAAATCTGAACAGTTTAATGTTATAACTGTTGACAATTTAAATGCAAATAATGTCAATTGTACAGTAACAGCAAACGGTCAGCAGTTAAGTGAAACTATTGATAAAACAAATTTTAATAATATATTTGATGGACTAACAGATACATACTGGGATCATTCTGTGTCCTTACAAAATCCGCAGCCAGTATCACTAACAATAAGTATACCGGTAAATAGAACTTCGGTATTGTCAAAAGTAGATGGAATTCTTTTTACTTCATCTCCAGTAAATGTTATGATGAGGGCAATATATTCTGACCCAGAAAAACAAAATGAAATAAAAATAAAAACATCAAGATCAGATTATGATGCATTTTCTTTTTCTATTCCGGCGGATTCTTATTCGGCAATAGAAATAGTTTTATATAAAAACGAACCAGACTATATAGATCAAAATAGTTCTAGTCCGTATGTTTATAAGTTTGGTTTAAGAGAAATGATTATTGGATCAAAATACTACGCTAAATCAGGTATATTGGTATCTTCTCCGATATCTATCGCTACAAAAACTAATTCTAATTTAATAATAGACGCTGTTTCTATGGAAGTCAAGGAGCAGGTTGTTCCTGGAACATCTGTAAACTATTATGTAGCTGCAAATAATCCAACCGCACAAAAAATTAATGACTACAATTGGATTCCAGTATCTCCGAAAGGCTCGGAAAATTCAGGTTATAATCCAGTTGTTTATCTTGATGGATCAACTAGAAAAAATGTTTACATATCAAATACGCCAGAAGATGACGAATTAAAGTATATACCAATTAATTCTTCAGCGGTAAACGCAAACGAATTAAACCCAAATAATAAAATATATTCTGAAAAAAATGTGTATAGAATTACTGCACTTAGTTCTGAAGAATATTATTTAAATCCCGTTTTGTTGGGTGGAGTAGATTGTTTAAAACATAATTACATAATATATGTGGGCGAGTCCACCGCAAATGAAAAATATAAAGATCTTGAATATTGGGTGGATGTTTTCAACAAGAAGCCGGCCTCGCTTTTGTCAAATACATTAAAAGAACAAATAGGTTCTATAAATCCGGGAATAAATTCTTATAGTTCTGGGTATATACAAACATCAATTTTGAGACAAAATCCCATAAGCCTTATACATAATGTTTCAAAATCTAATCCTAATTTTAATTTAGCAATATATTTAAATGGTATTTTGATAGCAGATCTTCCAAAGGGAACTGGCAGTAAGGCCGTTGAATGGGAGTTTAAATCAGGAATTAATAAAATAGTTATAACTTATGATAAATTAATATCTGGACAAGTTTCTTTTAATTTAATAGAAAGCCTGTCTTTGTCTAGATATGGATTAATTTTTGTTGATTATTTTAATTATTTAGACCCATTTGAATTTCAAAATAAAGTAAATGAAGATAATTATTATTTTACAATAGATACAATTTTTGGAAGAAAAGAAATATTAGCTTCAAAAGAATTAACTGGAAAATCAAACTTTATTTATACATCCAATAATCCATTAGCCGTAAATGCAATTAGATATAGAATAGATTTAAATAGGTATGAAGATCCCTTAGCGTCTCCAATGGTTGAATCTATAAGAATTAAATTTAAACATAGGGATGCGTAAAACCAGTGTTTCCAGTACTAATTAACTAGAAAGAATCAAATGCCAATAACTTACACAAAACAATCTTATACGAAAAGACTGGTAGAGCCTCTTTTTTCTAGATTTAGACAAAAATATAGAGGAACTAGAAATAGTAAAAGAGAGAACTTAGAAATAAATTCCCTACTTGCAGACTTTAATAGAATCAACAATCAGCTAAACTCAATAAATTCAACTTGCGATAGTTATTCTGTAGCTATCAATGGTAAAATATTTTTAACTACTGAAGAAGTCGTTCTTGTTGACGGAGTTGATCTTGAAGTTAATGGGGTTACAGCATCTACAGTAGACAAAATAACGTCAACTTCTTCAAATATAAATATAAATGATATAGTAAAAATTACAGGAAAATTATCTAGGCTTCAAAATAAAATAAAATTTTTAGAAAATAGGATTTAATATGGCAGATTCAATTAATACACAAAAAAGAAACGCACAATATAAGGGTCCGGTAGATAGCTCAGAATACAATCAAAGAATTGAAGAAAATTATAAAGATCTTTTATACTTATATAATAAATCTAATATTCTTGATCAGAAGCTTTCTGAAGCTTTTCAAAGAGTTTTAAAAGACCAGGCATATTTAGTTAACGCTGTCGATGATCTTGTTGATAGGGTTGAGGCGCTTGAAAACGAAACTAACACGTTATCAATATATTCTTTTTCACAGCTTGATTATGTAAATTTTGTTGGAACAAGTTTTTCTATTTCTACTACAAATCTCTTGAGTTTAGACCCGCACTATAATGTAATAACACTTCCCAAGGTTAGTGGATCTTCAAATTCAAAATTAAAGTTTCATACTTTTGGCACTTCCTCATCTCAGGTTATCCCAGATTTTTTTAAGACCTTTATAGAAAATACTTATGCGGGAGTTGACACAGCTGGAGCTATAGTTAATACTACTCCAACATTCAATGCAATAATAGATAATCCAGATAAAATTTGGAAACGCAATATAATTACACAATCTACTTCTCCGTCTGGAGCTCAGATGATGTTTTATGTAAAAATACCATCTGAATTTACTGGGTCAACAAAAACAAACTGCATTAAATTAAATCCATTTCCAGTGTACTCAGTTGATATTTCTTCAATAGAATATACAACAAAGCTAAATCCAACACTAACAGAATCCGATTCCTGGATACCATTAAATTCTTCCGCACTTTATAATGGGATTAGCACGGCAGTGGGTAAGGTGCCACCTGGCGGATGGCTTGTATCTGGGTCAGATACTATATACAATTCTGGCCCGCTTTCTTTTTATTTTGCAGATAAAGAAATTACGGCAATAAGAATTAAAATGGTACAAAGAAGCTATATGCAGGAACAAGGAAATTATATATATACATATGGTCTTTCAGATCTTGATGTAAGATATGATAAATTTTTGCCATCTGGTAAGACAATAATTAAATTTACTCCTCCAAACGGATCTTTAATTAATAATATAATTAGCGTAGATCCAGTAATTTATAATGTTCCCCTGAGTCAAATGTCAAATGCTTTTAGCTACAGGGTCATTTACGACGATGCTGGCAACTACAGCACAACGAATCCCGGTGCCTCAGCCAATGTGTGGATAGAGGTTACTTTAAATATGCTAGAAGATAAGACGGCACCAGTGCTTTCTGATCTAAGAATTCAGTATGATTAATGGTTAAAAACCAAAAATCATTTTACTATAGATAGTGTAAACCGCATTATACAATAAGGAGATATTTCGTATGGCAACCTTTTACGTGGGTCCAAGACCAGTATTGAAGGGTCGTTCAACTGCCGATATGGTTAACCCATTCAAAGGTACGGCTGGCACATATTCATTTTACCCCCTATTTGCTAAGGGTCTTTTAGATGGAGCCCCAGATAATCACCATGTCCCGGGCACTGGTCGTCACCCAGGAAACGTTCTCTTATCACAACTATTTACTGGCTCAACACTTTACGCTGGAACAACTCCGCTAGCAGGAACTTTCAAAAATGGTGCTGGTTACGACGGTGCTCGTTTTAAGCCATTTCAATTTAAGGGCTTAGTAGGGGCAGCAGCGTTTCCTTCTGGCTTCGGGCATGCCGATAGAGTAAGTGACTACAGCTATAACAATTACGCATTTGATGGTGTTACATCATCGAACGTATTTGCTAATGTTGGTCACGCTCCAAGAACAGAAGCGCAAGGTGCACCAGCATCGTTTGGAGTTTTCAGACCAGATGAAGTTCATGGTGTAGCAAGTGCAAAAGTATTTACTTCGGGCTATGGTCAAGCAAATACCGAATCTGATTATGGTAGAAACAAAGTCTTAGAATATCGAGGTTTAGACTCAGCAAAAGCATTGTAAGTATTACTAAAAAATATATTCTGTGCTATACTAATAGCACGGCGACAACAGTCCCGTCTGATCACAGACGGGATTGCTGTTTATATGGATCATTTTTATAGGTTTTGAGTATTTTATGAAGGATTATAAATGTATTTAGATGCTCTTGAAAAGGTAATAAATGAAGACACAATACCTTTCGACACGGCGGAAAAATATTTAACCCTATTTTTAGGTAAGTCTGATTGGGATAATCAGATTAAAAGACTGTGGAAAATTTCTGGCTCCAAAGGATTTACCGAAGAGCAAAGAAAATCTTTTGTGAAAAAAACTATAAGTTGCGCAACAATGCTTCCGACATTAGATGGCACTACTATTCCTACTCCTCCAGAAAAACTTTTATTTTGGTGTACAGCTTGGTTGCAATTTAATGAAAAAGATTGGTTTCAATTATTTAAAGAAAATGTTAAAGAAGATATAAAAATTATAAAAGATAGAAATAAAATTATTATGTTAGGTGTTGTAGATCCGATAGATGTATCGCCGCTAACTAGACAGGCATTTAATTGGCTTTATAATAGGGCAAAAGAGGTTTCCGATTTGAATGAAGACAACGCAAAAGAGTTAGAGGTTAAATTTTTTAATTTAGTAAAAGCATACGGCGGCGCAGTAATATGTAATATGTTTGTTAAACACAAGAACAATGTTGACAAGGTTTTTAATTGGAGAAGTGGTTATTTTTTTGAAAAAGAAATACACAAAGTTTATAAGCTTGATGAAATTATCAAAATAAAAACTACAGAATTACAAAAGCTTAATCAAAAATACGTAAAAAAAATAACAATAATTAAATAGGAGATATAATGTCATTAGAAATAGAAAATGGCAATCCAGATATAGCATACTCCGCCTCAAAGCAAGTATCAATGTTTTCTTTTAGATTGACAGATGATTTTGTTACCGGATATAAAGATAAAGTTGTTCCCTTTGGCTATAGGGACGCGGCCGGAAATTCTGTTGGAGAAATAACTTTTCTTCGTACATACTCTAGATTAAAAGATGACGGCACAAAAGAAACCTGGGTTGATGTTTGCGAAAGAGTAATTAATGGAATGTATTCTCTCCAAAAAGATCACTGCAAAAAGAACCGTCTCCCATGGAATGACGCAAAAGCTCAAGCTTCGGCAAAAGAAGCGTTTGATAGGCTGTTTAACCTTAAATGGACACCACCTGGACGCGGGCTTTGGGCTATGGGAACAAATATTGTAAATATACAAAAGAATTCAGCCGCATTGCAGAACTGTGCATTTGTTTCGACCGCAGAAATGAATAAGTTTAATCCAGCAAAACCCTTTGCATTTTTAATGGAGGCTTCAATGTTGGGTGTTGGTGTTGGCTTTGACGACAAGGGCGCCGACAAAGAATTTACAATCTTTAAACCCAAAGTATTAGAAGTGACTAATCCAATTCTTATTCCAGATACAAGAGAGGGTTGGGTTGAATCAACTTCACTATTATTAAATTCCTATTTGAAACCAGACCAAGATGCAGTAGAATTTGATTACAGTGCAATTCGTCCAGCTGGTACACCAATAAAAACTTTTGGTGGAGTAGCTGCTGGTCACGAACCGCTTGAGAAGCTGCATAAACATATTCGTAAAATGTTTTCTGAACGTGGTGGAGAAAAATTAACCCGCATAGACATAGCTGATATAGGAAATGTTATTGGCGTATGCGTTGTGTCTGGTAATGTGCGTCGATCAGCAGAATTGTTGATTGGTCGTTTGGATGATCAAGATTTTTTAAATCTAAAAAATTCACAACGCTTTCCAGAACGTAATTCATACAATTCATCTTCTCCAGGTTGGGGGTGGATGTCGAACAATTCAGTTGAAACAACAGTTGGAGCAGATCTTTCCAGCATAGTAGAGGGAATATCACTCAATGGTGAGCCTGGAGTTTTGTGGATGGATATGTCTCGCAAATATGGTCGCTTAGCTGATCCACCAAACAATAAAGACCATAGAGTAGCAGGCTATAATCCATGCGCAGAGCAATCCCTAGAGTCCTACGAATGCTGTACGCTTGTTGAGACATATCTAAATAGGCACGATAGTTTAGAGGATTATAAGCGCACATTAAAGTTTGCATACTTATATGCAAAGACGGTAACTTTACTACCGACTCACTGGGAAGAAACCAATGCCATCATGCAGCGCAATCGTAGAATTGGTGCGTCTATGTCTGGTGTAGCAAACTTTGCTGACAAAGTTGGGGTTCCAGCTCTTCGTGAATGGATGGACCAAGGATATAAAACAATTCAGCGTTATGATAATGTTTATTCTGAATGGTTGGGAATCAGAGAGTCAATTAAGATGACAACTATTAAACCTTCTGGAACTGTTTCAATTCTTGCTGGTGAATCACCAGGTGTGCATTGGACTCCAGGTGGAAAGTATTTTAATAGAACTATTAGATTTTCTAATGAAGACCCAATGCTACCATTATTTAGAATGGCAAACTATACAGTTGAACCAGCATCCGAATCTCCGAATACTACATCTGTAGTTTATTTTCCAATTAAATCAGAAGCAGCAAGAGCGGAACGTGACGTTACAATCTTTGAAAAAATGTCTTTGGCAGCGATAGCACAAAGATATTGGTCTGATAACTCTGTTTCTGTAACAGTATCTTTTAATAAAGATACAGAAGCCGAACATGTTGGCACTGTACTTCATATGTATGATGGTCAATTAAAAACGGTTTCATTTTTACCAAGTGGAAACAACACATATCCACAAATGCCGTATACTCAGATATCAGAAAAAGAATATATAGATTCTAGCTCAAAATTATTTCCTATAGATTTAACTGGCGTATATGCTGGGATGGCTTCAGACGCAATTGGCGAAAGATACTGCACTACAGATTCTTGTGAAATTAAATTCATAAAGGACAACATAAAAGCTGATTAAATGATATAATATATCTCATGGAAAACACTAATAATATAGAAAAATCTATAGCTGTTTTAGATAATGGCTATGTTAGATTAGTAGATGTTATGGGATCTGATCTTTCTGTTGTAAATGCGGCTAGAGCATCTTTTGCAAAAGAGAGTTCCGAAATGTCAAAAGATGACGCTAGATTAATAAATTTTCTTGCAAGAGAAAATCATATGTCACCATTTAGACATGCATTTGCCACTTTTGAGTTTAAGGCACCTCTTTTAGTTGCCAGACAACATTGGAAGTATGTTGTTGGATCTGATCACACGATGGATTCATGGAATGAATCTTCACGCAGATATATTACAATGGAACCTGAATTTTATGTACCAAAATCAGGAGAGTGGAGACTTGCTCCAGATAATAAAAAGCAAGGATCTGGTGGTCCCATAGACCCTTGGACTGGTTCAATTTTGACTGAAGAATTAAAGAAGCATATTGAACAGGGAGAAGCTTTATATAAAATGGCAATGGGCAATGGAGTGGCCCCAGAACAAGCTCGTTTATTTTTAGCAGCTTACGGAATGTACGTAGTTTATAGATGGTCATGCAGCCTGCAGTCTATAGCTTTATTTTTAAATCAAAGATCATCAGAAGATGCGCAGCATGAGATTGGCGACTATGCCAAAGCTGTTCAGAAACTTATAGGTCCACATTTTCCAGTTTCACTTTCCTGTTTAGTCGGTAATTATGTATAAGAATTTACTACTATCATTGCTTTTAACGGTTTGTTTTAATTGGACAATAGCTATGCAAATGTTAAATCAAACATCCAAGAACAAAAGAACAAGAGCCGTTTCCGTATCATTTGCAATTGCTATTCCGTTAATATTCGGTTTAATTATATTTTCATTGTTATGAAGAAACAGCAAAGATAGATACAAATGCCGGCATCTAAATTGAATTATATTGTAGTATATAAAAACCATAGTCAAGTTTATGGCTGCTCTTCTTCCAAAATAGCTATTGAATCTCCAGTTCCAGATGGGTTAACCGATAAAGATAAAAACATATTTTTTGTTACATTTGAGCCAGATACTGATAACATATGTCTTCATAGATATGATCTAGATAAAATTGGCGGTTTTGATTTAGATGATAAAAAGGTAAAAAATAAAAATAAGTAGGAATAATGGCTAAAAAAATAAATGAAAAGAAAAAAATAAATATAAAACTTGAATCAGGTCAAACTTATCTGGTAACAACAATAGATGAAATGTTGCACATATCAAATGCGCTTTCACATTATTTTTCTATTGTTAAAGATGAAAAAGAAAAATTAAATATTTTACGCCTTAAGGAAGAAACAGTAAAATCTATTAATGAGAATCAATTTATTAGTAAAGTAATTAATGACGAGGATGATAACTGGTAAAAATGATTGATTTATGTGTTGTAAATTACAATACTAGCGCACTGCTCGAACGTCTTTTTGATCATCTGCACAAAAATATTTCGATAGCAAATAAATTTTGGAAACTTTATCTTGCAGATAATGGTTCGACAGACAATACAATTGAATGGTTAAAAAATAAAAGTTCTCAATATCAGATAGACGGGCTCTGCCTAAATCAAAATATAGGTTATTCTGCTGCCTGCAATCAATTGGCCGCAAGAGGGTCTAGCGAAATAATTGGACTTTTAAATGCAGATTTTTGGTTAACAAATAATGATGTAAATTGCATAAAAAACATTTTTGACAGTGACCCAACCATACACATATTGGGACCCAAGCAAAGAGACGAATATGGCCTCATAAGGCATGCTGGAATTATTGGAACCAACACGGCCCCAAAACATAGGGGCTGGATGGAGCCGGATATGGCCGACCGCCTCTACAAAGATAGGGTAAAATGCGTTACGGTTTCTGGATCCGCATATTTCATCAGAAGATACGTCTGGAATAACCTTACCTACAATCAGCAGTACAGACAGTTGGTGCCAAATGCGGTGGGGGCTTTTCTGCCCACGCCCCACTACTATGAAGAAACCTGGTGTTCGTATTTTGCCAGACATCTAGGCTATAATGTAGTGTATGACGGTTCTGTATCAATTGGCCATAGCTGGCATGCTTCGTCCCCTAAGCCGGGAGAAGGTTACAGCCATGCAGACGCCAAATTCAAAACTAGTCAATCAATATTTCGCAAAGCATGCGATACTATAGGAATAGAAAGAGATTAATATGTCAGAAAAATTAAATCCATGGATATACAACGCAGAAGTAAAAAAGATAATTGATGGCGATACATTTGATATTGTTATCGATCTTGGCTTTGATACGCTTAAAAAGGGTAGGGTACGTTTATATGGCGTCAATACTCCAGAAAGTCGAACATCAAACTTAGAAGAAAAGAAGATGGGCTTAGCTGCCAAGGAGTTTACTGATCAATGGCTTACTAAAGCAAACCATAAAGTAAAAATTGAAACTATTATTAATAAAAACGAAAAGTACGGAAGAGTATTGGCAAGAGTTTGGAATGAGGCGGGCAACTGCCTGAACAACGATATAATTGCAGCGGGTCTTGCTCGTGAATATTTTGGTGTTGGCGACAAAACTTGGACAGAATTTAAATGAAAAAAATAGACTTAATACCCCACGTCTCCGTATATAGAGATTATTTATCAAATGTAGACGAAATTTTATCTTTTTTAAAAAAAACTAAAGATGAAAAAATTAAAACTTCATTTATAAATGAATGGGAAACGTGGAATGAAACTGGTTTTGTTTCTAAAACAAACTACACTTATAATGTTGATCTTGATAGTATAAATCAAATTTATAAAAAAGAATATAATATGTTAATTGAGTTAAAACATTCAATAATGAAAATTGAACAAGAACACCTAGATGAATGGAAAAATATTGGTTATTTAAAATATGATATTAAAGATTATCAAATTACAAGTAATAGTTATGAACTTTATTGTGCACCATTAGACTATGTAATGCATGGAGTAACAGAACTAGAAAAAAGATTAGCGATGTTCTATCACACTGATGCACATCAATTTGATACGGAATCAAAAAAAGATCATCATTTATTTACAGTAGTAGCATATTTAAACGACGACTACGAAGATGGAGAAATTTCTTTTTACGATGAAAATAATTTTACAATAAATTATTACAAACCTAAAAAAGGAGATGTAATTGTTTTTCCTAGTTTTTATCCATATTTTCACGCAGTAGAACCAATTACAAATGGACAAAAATTTATTGTAAGAACTTTTATTCTTCATAATTATGAAGGTTCTAAAAAATGGAATCGTCTTTACGAAAGACTAGGCACTAAATGGCTTGATATGGAGGCTGATCGTATCGAAAAAGAATGGACAAATTCTAAATATTTTAGAACACCAGTTTTTGAAGATGATTCAGAAAATGTTATTGAAAACTTACATTTAAATGCTGGACACGTTATTCCATTCCCCTATACTAGAAAAGAATTTAAAGAAAAATTTACAATTAAATGGGAAAACTAAATCAATATTTAAATGACATAAAAAAAAGTGTCGTTTTAATGGATAATTTTGATGAGGCATTAATTGGTTTGTCACAAAGAATAAATGAACCTTTACTGGCTGTTTATTCTTGGGAAAAAATGATTGATGTTTGCGTAGCTAGAGATGGCATGAGCCATGAAGAAGCGATAGAATACATTGAGTATAATTGCATTGGAGCTTGGATTGGCGATCAAACTCCAATAATCGTCATGCCTTTAGAATTGGATTAAATTAATGCAAACATTTTTACCCTACGCTGATTTTCAAAAATCAGTTTCTGTCTTAGATTCAAAACGTTTAGGAAAACAAAGAGTAGAAACTTTTCAGGTTTTAAATATACTACTTGAACGTACTCAAACAAAAGGTTGGCGAAATCATCCAGTTACTAGAATGTGGAGAGGCTACGAGGCTGCTCTGCAAACCTATCAAAATTTTACTCTCACAGAATGGATAAAAAGAGGATACAAAAATAATATGTCTTTTGAAACAATATTGACTGAAGCAAAAATGCCGCATTGGCTGGGTGACGAACGCGTACATAAATCTCACAGATCTAATCTATTGAAAAAAAATTGGGAACATTATTGCAAGTACTTTGTAGACGAATCTGACATAGAGTATTATAAAGAGTTTTATCCAGATAGCTACTTTTGGCCAATTAAGGAATTATCTAGTGAAAAAAATTAATGAAAACATTTTTTGTATAAATAATTTTTTTCCTTTACATGACACAATTTATAGTTTTATTACAAATAATAAAAACAAATTAAATTTTCAAAGATATGAAAATAATTTAGATATTAACTCACCAAACGCATACAAAATGAGTTATATCATGGTAGATAATAATCTACCAGAGATAAAAGATACTTTTATTTCTTTACAAAAACAAACACAAAATGCAGTGGAGGGGATTTGGGGTGGCTCTCACTATTGTCATTGGCAAGACACTCCCTATCTAGGTTGTATAAATATTTACAAAAAAGGAGATTATCAAATGAATCACAATGATTTTCATAATGATAAAGAACCAATGGAATATAGTTGTGTTTATTATATGAATGAAGATTACGAGGGTGGAAATTTATCTTTTCCAGATTTAAGCATTACGTTCAAGCCCAAAAAAAATTCTTTAGTATTATTTTTATCTAAATTAAATCATAGAAGTGAAATAATAGTTAGTGGACAAAAAATAATCTCAGCCTTTTTTTATAGAAATAAATTAAAAGCATCGATTATTTAAAAAATTATTATAAAATTTCATTAGAAGAACTTGCGTTAACCACACATTAAGATGTAATATATAAGTGCAATACAAACCAACAAAACAAATAGCCGAAAGGAAAACTAGTGTCTGAAAATAAATTCAAATACTTCACAATTACAACAACTTCAATTGTTAAGGCACCTACTGTGGCTGAGGCACAGAAGATTGCATCTGGCAATTCGCGCAAGTTGACTGGAACTCGTGGAGAGCTTTTGTTCAAAGATGTTGATGTTCAGCGCATTACAGCTGTTGAGGCAAGAGAACAAACACAAAACTAATTATTATTGAATAGGGGGTGGTAGTTAAATAGCTATCACCCCCTTTATTTTTAGGGATAAAAATGTCTAAACAAAAAATCATTGCTCAAATAGTCGGAAGAAATGAAGAAAATAGATTTTTAAAAAATGTATTAAGCAGAATTTCAAGTCAGGTTGATGAAATTGTTTTTACTGACGACTGCTCAAACGACAACACGATGAGCATAGCATCAGACTATGCTCACGTATACCAAACAGCAGAGCCAACATTTGCTATTCATGAAGGAAGATTAAGAACAGAGGCTTGGTCTAATCTAGAAAAACATGCCAATCCAGGTGATTGGATATTAGCAATAGACTGCGACGAAATGCTTTATAGATTAGATGATCTTAATTCTGTTGATATAAAAACAATTTTAGATTCTAGTGAACATGATGTAGTAAATGTGAGGTTTTATCACATGTGGGATGAAACAAAATATAGAGTAGATAAATTTTGGGCCCCAAATAATAGTTCAAGAATATTTAGATTTATATCTAAAGGTCAATTTAATGACAGAGCATTAGCTTGTGGATCTGAACCCACATATGTATACGAGTGGATTAAAAGAAGGAATTTTTGGGTTAATTCAGGCCTTGTAATGCAGCATTTGGGTTACATCTTTGATGAAGATAAACAAAAAAAATACAAGAGATATTCTGAGATAGACGGCGGTAAGTATCATAATTTATCTCATATTAATTCTATATTAGATAAAAATCCAGTCTTAATAAACTGGGGAAACTTTGGACTTTAAGGAGTAAATATGAAAAATATAAATAAATCACTTATTCAATTAACTAGTTTGATGAACAGTAATAAAAAATTTGCTTTCATTAATATATCCAAGTCTTCAATTATAGGTTTAAATAAAAAAAATGAAAAATCATTTCCATCAAATATTTCTAAAGAAATAATCAGTTCTATTAATATTTCTGGCGATAAAGTAATGAAAAATGTTTCATATGATTTAATGAAAGAAATCCATGATGGAAAGTATTCTACAATTGGATTAAATAAAGAAACATACTATCATTACCCTAACGCATTTGAATATTATTTTGAAAATAATAAACCAGTATTCGATTCTATTATTTCTTTTTATATCAAAAATACACCCTCAGTAGTTGTTTCATTGCATGATCAAAAAAGAATTTCCAGCGTACTTGGATTAAAAGAAAACATTATCAACATATCATATGCAAGTATGTATAAAAAATATGATGAAATATTTGATCAATTAACAAAATTAAATAATAAAGTTGAATACTGCCTGTTAGACTGTAGTTCATTGGGGCTTGCTTTGTCTCACAAAATATGGAATGAATTAAACATGTCAATTATTGATTTAGGCAAGGCTTTAAATTTTACAAAGGATAATAATCAGCAATCAACAAGTGCAATATATGCATAGCTATCCTCAAGATAGCGAAGAGCTAGATCATTTAACCGATCTTTTGTTTGACACATCTATGTCTTTGTCTGAAATAGCCAAAGAACTTGGATGGAATATAAATAAACTGAATAAAGAAATAAATAGATTGGGTTTAAATTGGTTAAAAAATTCTAAGAAAAAGATGTCTAGAGGACAAACAGCACTAACTTCAATAATGCAAAAACTATTACCTGGTGAAAAAATAATCAATGAATTTCATATTGGAGATAGACTTAAATTAGATGTTTATTGTCCTAGTTATGAAGTTGCCGCCGAATATCATGGTAGACAACATTTTTTTTATACTCAAAGATTTTTTGATTCTAAATATGAATTTGAAGAAGCCATTCAAAGGGACATTAAAAAAATGGAATTTTGTAAGCAGAACGGAATTGCACTTGTTGTTTTTAGATATAATGATAAGTTAACAGAAGAATCTGTTTTTGAAAGAATTATGGAAGCAATTAGACATAGTCCATTTGTTCCAAAAGATAAACCTAAAAGTAAAGTTGTGAACACAACAGCCTATAAAATGGTTAAGAAGAAGAATTCTGAGTATAGAAAAAAAGCATATAGATTAGCAAAACAAAAAAGAAATGAAAATGGAACCAATAAGCGAAATAAGTAAAGACTCTGTACCTTTAGAGTATCACATATTTGCATTAGCCATTAGGCACGAGGGCGCCATATCATACTTTTATGAAAATCTTCCAGAACAAATAGTTGGTACAATCCACGGAGAAAAAGGAATTAATGAATTTTATGTAGCTCTTTTGTCTTTTTATAAGGCGACTAATTTAAATATAGTTAATCCTATAGCTTTTAAATCTTGGCTACAAAGTGATTCTAATATATACGAGGCATTGGGGGGCAATGCCGGAATTACAATAATGTTAGATATTCTTAATTCAATAGAATTATCTAGTCCTGACGCTATAACAGAATTAATTAGACATAAGGCAAACAAAAGAAAACAAATTAATTATTTGCAAGAACTACAAAATATTCTTACCCAAAAAGGTCTTAAAACCGAAGAAGATATTGCGCGAGTTCAAACTCTTACATCAGAGATCAGAGAACTAGAAAATCAAATTAAATACAACCCTCTAGATAAAGTAATAACTGGTCTTGATATAATTGATAGGGTTGATTCTCTATTGGATATTCCAAACTTCTTGCCAACACAGTTTAAAGCTCTTAATAGAGCCATGGGATATACGGATGATGGTGGTTTCTTTAGAGGCGCAGTCCATGCAATAATAGCCGCTTCAGGAAAGGGTAAAAGCACATTTGCAAAATGCCTAGCAAATAACTGGCTAGACAATGGGTATAGAGTTCTTTATATAAATTTTGAAGAGGCTATTGGGCATTGGGAAAGAATTCTAATGACGCAGATAATAGAAAAAAACGTATACTTAGAACTATCTAAATGGTCTGAAGAAGAAAAATCTAAATATTTAGAAATATTTAAAACAAAACTTTCTAGCTGGGGAAACAGATTGATGGTTAGACATGATCCGGATACTCCATATTTTGAAGACCTAGAATTTTGGCTAAGAGATATAATAGGACAAAATTCTATGATGCCAGACATTGTTATAATTGACACCATACAATCTATGTTTACTAGGGGCAAGGGTAAGCCAAGATGGGGTGAATTTGAAGAGATGATGGTTCGTTTAGAAAAATTAGCTAGAGATATGAATTGCGCACTTATCATCACGGCACAAGAAAACGCAAATAGAATGAAAGAAAAACGCGAAGTGGTTCAGCAGTCTGATACTGGTGGATCATTAACTATTCAACAAAAATGTGCGGTTACTATATTCTTAACCGAAAAAAGACTAGCAACAGATGATGAGACGGAAGATGAAAATATTATGCAGCTCCAGATACCCAAAAACAGAATCACTGGATCTTCATTTCTGCACGATCCACCATTGGTTAAATATATAGATTATAAAAAAACATATGAAGAATATGAACCAGTAACAGATAATTCATACACTTCATCCGACTCACTACTTGATGAGCTATTAAGTGGTAAGGATTTTCATTAATGTCAAACATTACAGTAAATGGTCTTAAAGATTTTCAAATATGTGAAAGACTATATGATTATAGGCATGTTGAAAAGGCCGCAGAAAAAATATATTCAAGAGATATTTATACAAATAAATTTGAAAATACTATAAAAAATATTATTTATTTTTTCTTCTTTAAAAAACAATCTGGAATTGTACCTTCGTATTCAGCTTTATTGAATAGGTGGGAAAAAATGTGGTTTCCTAAGGGCATAACTTCGTATGACATTGTTACAGAACAACACGAAACAGCGTATGGAAACATGTCAAGCCTAACATCAAAAGCAGCTGCATCGTTGTTAATGTTCTACGAAAAATATAGTGATTCAAATTATATTCCTGTAGCAATAGCTGATGATTATTTTATTCCAGGAAAAAATGGAAATAATATATCAGATACTTTTGATGTTATTTTATATAAAGATAAAATTTTTTATGTTATTAAATTAATGTTTAATTATAAACAAAGTAATAGAGATCAATATAAGATAGATTTTGCTGTTCAGTATAAAGGTTTTGAAACTAGACATCCGGAAAGAATGTCTGAAGTAAAGTTTGGAATTATAGATTTAATGAGCCAAAATTTAAATTTTTCTGAGTTTATAGTTACAGATTCTGACATAAATAATTTAGAACTGTGGCATGAAAAGTTATTAAATACCGAAATATTTGCTCCCAAAAGAGGACTTATATCATACTGTAAAAAATGCCCTTTTGATACACCGTGTTCAAAATGGGATGGATGGAAAAAGGATAAAAATAATGACTAAATCAATACTAGATGATATCTTAATAAGTGAAAAAGAACATAGTTCACTATCTTCTGAAAACGAAATTTTAGATTCCATTTTAAATGAAATTAATTTAATTAATGATGAAAGTATAAAATCTTTTGTTAGATCTATACTAATAAAAGCTGATTCATTCTGGAAAATACCATCAAGTTTTAGTGGAAAGTATCACCCGGCGGACGAGCACGGCGAGGGCGGAAATGTTCTTCATACTAAAAGAGTAGTTAGAATAGCAAATCTTCTTTGCGAATCTTACAATCTTTCTTTGGAAGAAAAAGATATAGTTATATCAGCATGCCTCATACACGACGTTTGTAAGGGCGTAAAAAATATGGATTCGAATAAGTTTGAATATGATCCAATGCACCCCTATACAGTTGGAAAATTTATTTCTAATTGTCAAAAAACTGACAAACAATTTTCTTCAGAATCAGAATCTTCTACTCTGTACCTATCAGAAGATATTGTTCAATCAATACTTAGATTGGTTAGATGTCATTTGGGTCCATGGTCACCAGTCCCAGAAACATATCCTATAACTTATTTAGATTATATTGTTCACATTGCGGATAACATCGCATCAAAAATACATAGTATAATAGAAGATAGCGATTTGATAAATCCAATATGGAGAAAAGATGGAACCGGAAAAAAGAATTAGAAGAAGAAATTACCTTCTAAATTGTTTAGAATATCTTATATCAGAATCTGTTTACTATAGAGCAAACAGTAATTTAATGAATAATGATAATAAAATAATAATTTGTAATATAAATAATATAGAAAATAAAAAAAAGATATTATGAAAATTCCATCTGACCCAACAAGATACCTAAGTTCATGGAATCTTGTTGAAACAGCAAAGTATGTTCCATCTCTATCTAGAATTATCAGAGATAAAGATGGAGAAAACCCAAGATTTACTTCTATATATGATATGGAAAAATACTGTGAAAAGTATGATAATGTTGGTATATACACCTCTGTTTGGCATTATAACTCTTTGGATATAGATAAGGCGATAAGGCTTGGATCATTATATTTTGACTTAGATAATTCTGATCCAAATAAATCTTGGGAAGAATGTAAAGTATTATATTTATATTTAGAAAAATATATACCCAAAAAATCTTTATTAGTATATTTTACTGGCAAAAAAGGTTTTCATATTGAGTGTGAATCAATAGCACTTGGAATAAATCCATCTAACGCTTTACCAAATATTTTTAGGTATATCGCAAGTAAGATTAAATCAAATTTAAATATAGAATCAATAGATTTTAGCGTATATGATGCCAGAAGAATGTGGAGATATCCAGGATCCAAGCATCAAGAAACTGGTTTATATAAAAACTTAATACCAAAAAATATATTATTTTCTAGTTTGAAAGATATTAAATTGTATTGCAAAACAAAGTCAAATAATGCGGTTGAAGAACAGGTTTTTGATTTAAGGGCCAACGAATGGTTTAGAGACTTTACATATGATATGGAAATTGATAAACAAAAATCAAAAGATTTTTTAGATTATTTTAATAAAAAAGGATCCTCGGCCTTTAAAACTTTAAAAACAACAGAAAAAATTTTTACAGAAAAAGAATTATTAAAAAATTGTTCTGCAATAAATAGGCATATAGAGAGCGCTAAAAGAACTGGTAAATTAGATCATGAATCTAGACTTTTTCTGTGTTCTATATTAACTTATAGTGAAGATTCAATTAAATTTTTATATAGTATCCTTGGTTTGTGTGATGATTTTAACTACGAAAAATCAACAAGTCACATAAATGATTGGATCAAAAGAAGACAATTGGGCATTGGGGGTAGACCATATACATGCGAAAGAGCTAATGCAGTTGGGGTTGGATGTGGTGACTGTCATTTAGAGAAAAAAAAGAAATGGATTACAATAGGAAATAAATTTGTTGAAGGAACAGAAGTATCAAATCCATCTCCAATAAGATTTGCGTATAAAAATAAAAAAGAAAACAATAAATGACAAATAATATTAATAATCCAGATGATGTTATAGGAACGTGTTCCGAGTGTAAATCTGATCAACCAATGAACTACATGTACAATAGTCCATTTGCCCAAGCTGGAAAACCAGTGCCATGTAAATACTGTGGTGGAATTGTTCTAATAACTTATAGGGAAACTAGAGATCAAGCTTTGGACAATTCTGATACCGAGAGAGGATTGTAGTTTGAAGAATTGGACCAATTTACATAATCATACCGTTTTCTCGGTGCTTGATGGGCACGGTAGAATTGAAGAATATTTAGAAAGAGCTAAGTCATTGGGGATGACTGGCATAGCTACAACCGATCATGGCAATATACACTCTTGGCTGGATTTTTATGACGCTGGAAAAGCGGTTGGGGTTAAACCAATACTGGGTTCTGAATTTTATCAAGCAAGAAAAACTAGATTTGACAGAGATGAAGAAGAAAGATCTGGCCCATCAAAAAATGAATGGGAGCAAAGAGGCCCATATCATATAACTGTATTAGCCAAAAACAATATAGGTTACCACAACATAATCAAAATGTCATCCAGAGCTTTTACTGAAGGATATTACGTAAAGCCTAGGGTTGATCATGATTTAATTTCTCAGCACTCAGATGGCATTATAGTCCTGTCCGGCTGTCTCAACGGAGAGGTATCCCAAGCCCTGCTTAGAAACGATTACAACGCGGCATTAAACCATGCTGCAGCAATGCAGTCTATAGTGGGTAAAGAAAACTATTTTATTGAAATACAAAATCATGATTTAGATGAACAAAAAAAGATTATTCCAGATCTAATTAAGATAGCAGATAAGATAGGTGCTAAGGTAGTCCCTACTGGCGACTGTCACTACGTGCATCAGAAAGATGCTAAGGCCCATGACATAATGCTTTGTGTGGCCACTAACTCCAATGTACATACTCACAATAGGTTTTGTTTTTCCGGTGACAAATTTTACCTTCAATCTTATGATGAAATGTCTTCTGTGTTTTCTGATGAATTATTAAAAAACACCATGCATGTCAATGACATAGTAGATATTAATCTAAATTTTGGAGAGATACACTTTCCAGATTTTCCTATACCTACAAAAGAAAATTCAATTGAGTATTTTGAAAGATTGGCTTGGGATGGACTGAAGAAAAGATACGGTGATCCTGTTCCCCAAAATATAATTGATAGAGCTAATCATGAAATAAAAGTAGTAAAAGAAATGGGATTTTCTGAATACTTTTTAGTAGTTTCTGATTTAGTTAAATGGGCTAAAGATAATCAAATAAGAGTTGGTTGGGGCCGAGGTTCGGCAGCTGGTAGTGTTTTATCCTATGCATTTGATATTACCAATTTAGATCCAGTTAGATTTGGTTTGATGTTTGAAAGATTTTTGGTAGAAGGAAGAAAGTCAATGCCAGATATCGATCTTGATTTTGATGATAGACATAGAGATAGTGTAATTGAATACGCAAGATCTAAATATGGAGATGACAAAGTTGCTCATATTTGTACTTTTAACAGAACTGGGGCTAGACAATCCTTGCGCGATTCGGCTAGAGCGTTGGGTTATGATTTTGTATCCGGAGATAAAATAGCAAAACTTGTTCCTGCTCCTGTTTTGGGAATTTCAAAAAGCTTGTCTGAGTGTATGGAGGTTCAAGAATTTAAATCAGAATATAATACAAATGCGGATTCAAAGCTCATTGTAGACATCGCTATGGGCTTAGAGGGTTTAGTCAGACAAACTGGAATACATGCAGCTGGTGTTGTTATATCCAAGGGTCCCCTAACAGATTATCTTCCAATTATGAAAAAAGGAGCCGATGCTCCACTTGTCACCCAGTGGGATATGGGTAGAGTAGAACAATGTGGCCTATTGAAAATTGACTTCTTGGGTTTAAGAAATCTTGGCGTAATAGATTCATGTATTAAGTTGATAGAAAAAACAAAAGGAATATTATTAGATATAGAAAAAATTCCTTTAGATGATAAAAAAACTTTTGAAGAATTATGCAAGGGCAACTGTATTGGAGTGTTTCAGCTTGAATCAAATAGTATGAGAGAGATGATGATTCAGCTTCAACCCAAGAGCATTGAAGACATAATGGCGCTGATATCGCTGCACAGACCTGGTCCTATGGGTTCTGGAATGGACAAACTTTATATAAATAGAAAAAACGGCAAATCTAAAATATCATACGATCACCCCAAGCTCAAAAACTTTTTAGGTCCATCTCTAGGCATCATGCTTTATCAAGAAGATGTTCTTGGTGTTGCTAGAGAGTTGGCTGGTTTTAGTTCAGCTGAAGCAGATGATTTGCGTAAGGCTATAGGAAAAAAACAAATAGATAAAATTTCTTTATTTAGAAAAAAGTTTGTAGATGGCTGCGTTAAGGTTTCAAATATAGTCGAAGATAAAGCTAATAAAATTTATTCGGACATTGAGTATTTTGGCGGATATGGATTCAATAGAGCACACGCCGCTAGTTATGCAATGATTTCTTATACTACCGCATATTTAAAATCAAATTATACCGTAGAATATATGGCAGCTTTGATGAGCTCTGTTGTTGGGAATAAAGACAAGCAAGCTTTATATCTTTCTGATTGTAGAAAATTAGGGATAAATGTACTTCCTCCATCAATAAATAAATCTGGAATAGATTTTGAAGTAGTAGATAATTCTTCAATAGTGTTTGGTTTATCTGCCATTGATGGTATTGGCATGACAATTGCAGAAAGCATAGTGCATGCAAGAGATTTAAAAAAACCATATACAAGTATGTATGATTTCTATAGAAGATGTGATCCAGTAACTTTAAAAAAATCAACATTAGAACACCTTGCTTTGGCTGGTGCATTGGATGAACTAATAGATGATAATGATGTAGAGATTAGTAGAAGAATTGAATTGCAAATTCTAGAAAAAGAAAAATCTGAATTAGGAATATATGTTACCAGCCACCCCGTCATGGGAATATGGGATGTAATTACAAACCAAATTACAAGTGAAATTATTGATCTTAGTTCTTATGATTCCGGTACTCCAGTAAAAATTGGTGGAATAATTAATTCCGTTAAAAAAATGACGACTAAAAAAGGCGATAAGATGTTTAAATTAAACCTTGAAGACATCTCGTCAAACGTAGAGGTTATTGTTTTTCCAAGGGCGGCAAAAGAAATACCTAGTGATTACTTTAATGCTGGAGATATATTAATTGTAAGTGGAAATTTAAACAAAGAAAATGATGAAGAAAATTCTATTATAAAAATATTTTATAATTCATCAGAAAAAATTGATCAAAAAATTTTTACTGGTGGAAAACCAATTATTTTTAATTTAAAAAATAATATAGGCAGTGTGACAATAGATAGTATATATGATATAATATCTAATAATAAAGGTAATAGACCTGTTTTTTTGGAAATTTGCGATAATAAACATAAATTTATTTACAAGTTTAATACACTGGCATCGACAAAAATAGTGCCAATAGTAGAAAAAATATTAGAGTTGGAGATACAATAATGACACTTTCTGGATCTTATCAAAACCCATCGACGAAACCATGTTGGGTATATTGCTCTTCGTGCAGTAGATGTCAAGATAAAGGTAGATACACAAAGTGTAATGACTGTAGCGGTAGATACGATCCAGCTGGAAAAATTGACGTTCACAATGATGATTTTTGCGATTGTAAAAACGGCATTTTGAGATGGAGAACTAAACAGGGTAAACTTTTAATTACAAGATTTAAAACTAATCCGTTTAAAGGTACCGTAAAGTATGAAAAAAAATCTGAAGACGAAAAAGATTGGGATTCTTACGTATCTGATATGCGAGAAAAAATGGACGACCCAAATTTTAATCCGATAACAATATACGAGGACTAATATGAATAATAAAAAAGAAGTTGGAAGAATGTTACTTGGAGACATTACGCTGATTGAATACGAGCACGGAGAGGCATCCGAGCTATCGTATTTTGTGCAGTCCGGAGTAGTTGGTTTTTGGGCCACAAAACAAGAACTATATGATATATATGGTTTATTGAATTACTATTTTAATATGGACTCAATAAACGATACAGTAATTTCAGTTTACTAGGAAAATAGTATGTCTTGGCCATATATAGAAGATGATTTTATGGAAATAGGAAACTCAGGTTGGGTTGCCGTTGGAGAAAATTTTTATAAAAATATGATTAATAATCATACAATAGACAAAGATGGCATAGAATATGACGCCCAAGGAAATATTGTATACGATCCACGTGAAGAATTAAATGACAATAAAAATTAAAAAATTAGAAGATCTAGACCCACTGCAAAGACTATCTCTTACTGAATTTTCTTATTCAAGAATAGATACATATAAACAATGTGCAGCTAAATATTTTTATTCTTATATTTTAAAAGAACCAAGATTATTTGGCGAAGCTGCAGTGCTTCGGGAATATTGTTCATAAAGTTTTAGAAAATGTTATAAGTAATGATTCTAGTTTGGATTATTCTGAAATAGAAATTGAATATCAAAAAAGTAAAGAATCATATGATCCGGATCAAAAAATATCAAAAGAACTTATTTCTGTAGGCACAGAAATACTTAATGAATTTTATGATCAAAATATAAATACTCAATTTAATATATATGATAAAGAATATGCGTTTAAATTTGTATTGGGAAATCATTTAATAGTTGGTTTTATAGATAGAATAGATGTTGTTGGCGATCAGGTAACAATTGTTGATTATAAAACTGGTAAATGGGAACTCCCTCAAAAAAGCATTCCGAGTAATCTCCAATTGGGAATATATGCAATAGCAGCTTCAGAACTGTTTCCTAATAAAACAATAACAGCTGAATTATACTATTTAAGGTCTGGCAAACACAAAAGCCATACCTATTCCAAAGAAGACCTTGAAATACTTAAGCAGAATGTAATTGATTCTATAAATGAAATTATTAATGATAATTCATTTACGGCTACATCAAACTCTAGGGCCTGCAGTTATTGCGATCACGCAAAAAGCGGTGTGTGTGGCACCGGTGTTTTTAGAAACAAAAAAGCGGCTAGAGCATAAAAAAACCCCCGCATTTCTGCGGGGGAATTTTTAATATTATATTAATTAGAAGCTTGAATCTGATTCAAAGACCAAATCATTGGCTTCAAGGCCCTCAAACTGAGTAACCAGCTTGGTTGCCGTTGTGTTGCTGTAACCAGCCTCTTGAAGGCTATCGATTACATTGTGGTTTATTGCTTGTTTGATGCTGTTAAACAGCTCTGTTTTTGTTGTCATAGTTTCCATTATATCTTTCCTTACCTTCTGTTGCAACTCCTGCAACATATTTTTGTATTTTTATCTTTTATAAAGTATAATGTTTCTTAAGAGTTATATTATGATATGAGTAAGATAGAGGTTACTACATGAAAACTGAGATTGTCAACTCAAAGACGTTTTTTTCTACGAGATCTTCAAAAGAATTTCCAACCTTTTCTAAAACAAAATTAGAAAATTTACCAGCAACAGACCATGCTGTAAAAAAAATTGCTAGTAAGGGCAACGCATATAAGAATACTAAAACTGGATTTAGAACTGATATACAACTTAACGTAAGATCTAATTGGGAAGCTAATTTTGTAAGAATACTTAATGGATATAGTATTAAGTTTGAATTTGAACCAACAGTATTTTCGTTCCCGATTAAAAGGGGAACCAAAGGTTACACTCCAGATTTTTTTATTAATAAAACTGGAGAGTGGATTGAAATAAAGGGATACCTAGATATAAAAAGTAAAGTTAAGTTAAAAAGATTTAAAAGGTACTATCCAAAAGAATTTGAAAAACTAATATGCATCATTAGTAAGTATTCAAAAGACGCTGTTGAATTTATGGAACAATTAGAGGTCCCAATAGTGATATATTATGAAGATATAAGAACAGAGTACAGCTCTTTGGTTGTAAATTGGGAAGGAAAATAATTTATGGCCGCCTATAAAGAACAGTACTACAATCTTGCAGAATCGGAAATGCAAGATTTGATTGCAAGAGCAAAAAAAGAAGACTCAAAAGCTCAACAAGAATTACTAAAAGTATTTAATAACTTTTTAACAAAATACGTGTCACTTCTATATCATGGTAGATATAATCTTGACGATTATGATATTAGAAGATTTATAGGTTTATTCGTTAAAAACTCTTATGTAAGATTTGCTTTAATGAAAAACAAATTAAATAAACCAAATTATAAACATGTTCAAGAGGTTATGAGCCGGCATACAATATATGGCTAAAAGATATGGAGATGAAGAAGATATAAGACAAACTATTAGTATGACTTTTTTTCAATGTATAAAAAGATATGAAAGAAAAGATTCCGCAAAGGGTCCTATACCATTTAGTGGTTTTTTATACAGTTATTTTTTTTATCTTTTAAAAAAGAATGTAGATACTTTTTTAATAGATCAATTAGGAAGAAAAACATTTCCATTAATTACTGACGACTCATATGATGAAGACGAAGATAATCAGCAGGTTGGATTTAAGCCAGAGCCAATTGAATATACATTAGAACAATTTATTGCTACTGACGAATTAAATGAAATGTGGGTTCTTGGAGAAAAAACTATTCCACCATTCGATCAACTTACCGTTCAGGAAAGACAGCTGATAAAATGGAGGTTTGTGGATGGAAAAAAATCAAGTGAAATCTCTCAAAAAATAAACGAACACCCAAACACAGTAAGAGAACATTTGTCTAAGGTCAAGTTAAAATTAAGAGATATTATAATACAACATGACATGAAAGAACTTATAAAAGACTTAAAAATAAAAAAGGAAATTTAATGAATCTTCAAAACATAGAAAAATTACAGCATCTTCTTTCTGATTTCTTAAATCCTCAGATTCAAGAAGTAATAAACTCTTATGTAGGTAGCAGTAAAGATAATCCATATTTTATAGAAATACCAGAAGAAGACGTTGTCGATCTTGGTCTTGACAAACTGGCTTCACTTGTAGCAAGAACTTCTAATGTTTATGGAAGATCAGCTAGATTCGCCGGCATGGCAAGAGCAAATTATAAGTTAATAGAAGGAAAATATAAAAAAGTTTATAAATCTTCTAGAGTTGGAAAGAACGAAGCTGAGCGAGAAGCCGCCGCTATGGAAGCCGCAGAAGCAGAGTATTCTGCACTGATTACGTGTGAAGCTATTGTAAATTTAGCTGAATCATTAGAGGGTTCTGCTAGAATAGCTTCTGAGTCAGCTAGAAAACTTATGGATAAAGTTCAATCGATGCAAATAGCATCGAGCAGAGAATCTAAGGGTTATTACTTAGATGAAGATTTTAAAACATACTAAAGGATAATTTATGTTTATTGGACACTATAAAAATGTAAACAAAGTAGACGAATTTTACTCAGAAAAAAAAGATGGATTAAATTTTCCAACTCAAGTTGAGTATAAGGGTAGCAGATATCTTCTTATTAATACATACATGGCTAACTCCAAGAGTCAAGAAGATAATATAAAAAAAAGAGCACAAGAATTAAATATTTTAGTAGATGTAAAAATAGACTAATGAATATAGAAGTTTTTTGTGACGGCGCTTCTAGAGGGCAAGGACAAAAGAAAAGAGGAGAGGCAGCGTGTGCAACAGTTGTCTATAAAAATAGAAAAAAGGTTGCGCAATTTGCAAGGGGTCTTGGATCTAGAACCAATAATGAAGCTGAATATGAGGCAGTAATAGCAGCACTTCTTATATGTGCCCTGTCTGACTTTATTGATCCAATTATTTATACTGATTCAGCTGTGGTTGCTAATCAGGTAAATGGATCATGGAAGTGCAAAAGCCCAGCGCTGTTTCCGCTGTTAATGACAATTGAAGAAATAAAATCAGAATATAGATTTAGACTCATACAAGTGCCAAGAAATTTAGTTTGGGAACCAGATTATTTAGCACATACTTTTCTAGATCAACTAGAAAAGAAGCAGAAAGAAATGTGATATAATCTATACCTATGCAAATGTTTAGAGATAATCAACCAATAATAATAGGTTTAGCGGGTAAGGCTGGCAGTGGTAAAACATCTGTAGCTGAATCTATTGTACCGAAAGGTTCTTTGGACGCAGTAAAATTTGGCTATAGGTGGGATCATTTATTTTTTGCTTTACCACTGTATGAAATGGCTTCTATCAAAAAAAATATAATGGGCATAAATGAAAAATCTAGAAAATTATTTGCTTTACACTCAGTTCTTTATGAACTATATGGTGGCTCAGCAATTGGGAACATGCCAGATTATGAAAAATTTGTACAAATGGTTTACGAAATTGAGAGTTTGTCGATTGAACCCGAAGGCGTAAAGCCTAGAGAATTTCTTCAACAAGTGGGTGATGTTTGTAGAAAAAATTATCCAGACTGTTTTGTGCACTGGGCTCTCATTAAGAGCTATAAATTATATACTCAATTTTGTAATGAGAGCGAAGATGTAGACGAAGCAAAAATGGCAATAATTATATCAGATGTTAGATATGCAAACGAGGCAGCGGCAATAAAAAAACAACCAAATGGATTTTTAATATGCTTCGATGCTTCTGAGGAAACCTTAAATAATAGACTACTCAAGAGAGATGGATTTGTTCCGACAAAAGATCAATCAAAGCATACCTCAGAAAATGGAATAGAAGAAGTTAAAAAAATAGCAGATATAATCATAAATACAGATAACATGTCACTAGAAGATCAAACTTTAAATACATTAATAGCACTAGGAATGAAAGTAGAAACAAATGCCTAAGATAAGTAAAAATGCCTTTGAACAATCAACAGATTCTCCATTGGATTCAATGATGAATGCTAATCCAGCAATAAGTATTTCGACATCTCCAGTTTTGGTTTGCGGTGTAAACAGAAAAATAAACATTGGAAATTTTGAAAATATAGACGTCTATGCGGGCATAAGTCTTCCCTTGGGCGAAGTTTCCCTTCAGGATAAGGAAGCCCTTCAGGCCGCCATAGAAAATGCTGCAGCTTACGGGTTTTCGATAGTCTCAAAAGAGACCGGGGATAGATATGTTTTAATTAAGGAGTCCCAACAGGGAAAATAGCTAAAACATATATTTGCGAGTTACTATTATCAACAATATAATATTACTATTAATCATCTAAAATTAAAAATAAACAGAGGTTAAAAATGTTTAAGAAATTAATTAATAAAATAAAGTCAATTGCGTTTAGTGCCCAGAAATTAGATCCCAATAGTCCTATAGCTAAAGCTCAGGCTAAAGTTATCGATGAACTTGCAGATCAAGCACAAGCGGTAGCAGGGATCGCTGCCGCCACAGCTGACAAAATTATCGATGATGCCAAAAAAGAAGTTGCTAAAGCAGTGAAAGAAGCAAAAACTTCAAAGGCTAAGAAGGTCGGACCTCGTCCAGAAGATGCTGCGAGAGCTGCAAGCTCAAAAGCAAAAAAGGGCAGTTCTAAAAAATCAACTAATTAATTTAATGTCTTTAGCTAAGTTTAGGTTGGTTTCTAGGGGAAACGCAGCTCCTAAAAAACTAGGACAAATACCAACCCCAAAGACCGAACCTAAACCCAAGAGTTGAAATAATGGCTTTTAAAAAAAATATCTATATTAGTGGTCCCAGAATGGGGATTAATAATTCTATGTATGGTATTGAATTAAAAAAAACTTTAAAGCCAAAGAAGAGATCTAAAAAAACTAAGAAAAAATAATGACACCAGCGTCACCAAATAATATAATTGTTCATGACAGCTTGTATTCTAAAGAAGATTTAAACAAGATGTTATCTTTTTGTAAGAATCAAACAGTATGGTCAAACAGCGTTTTTTATTCAGCTGGAAAATTGCAAACTTACCCAGATGAAAAAACTAGTTTTTATGACTCAACTCCAGAAGTATTTAATTTATTTACAAATATATTAAATATTATTAAAGATAAAATAGAGTGGTCATATGGAACTAGGGTAGTATCCAAAAAAGACGAAGCAATAAGGAGATGGTCTCCTGGCGAATCTCAAGAAGTGCATGCTGATAATGAGTTAGTAACCGGAGAATTTATTAGCCTTCAATACATTACGGATGAGAATCAAAATATTGATGAATCAGAATACTCTCTCCCAAATGACTTTGTTGATTTTTCTTCTGTATTTTATATAAATGATGACTATGAAGGTGGGGAATTATTTTTTCCTGAATATGATATAAAAATTAAAGCAAAATCGGGTAGTTTTATTACTTGGCCAAGCAACGCAAAGTATTTACATGGGGTTAATAAAGTTATAGATGGATATAGATATACCGTTCCAAGCATGTGGTATAGTGAAAAAGCAGTTCTTCTTAACGCAATAAAAAGCTTCAAACATGCCAGGGTTATTTCTGAACAAAATTATAGCAATAAATTTGTAAAAAACTTGGTACTATAGTATAATGTTATAATTAAATTAAAAATATTTTTTGTTAAAAGGTAAAAAATTATGGCTAAAACAGCGGCATGGCAACGCAAAGAAGGTAAAGATCCCAAGGGACGGACTAAACCGAAAAGGTGTTGCATCCTATCGTAGGCAAAACCCTGGATCCAAGCTCAAGATGGCGGTTACAACAAAACCAAGTAAACTTAAGCCGGGGTCGAAAGCAGCAAAACGCCGCAAGTCGTTTTGTGCTAGAATGGGGGGCATGCCAGGCCCAATGAAAGATAAAAAAGGCAGGCCTACGCGCAAAGCATTGGCCCTTAGAAAATGGAATTGTTAATTAAAGGATTACTATGTCAAGATATGTCACAACTGCAAATAATGTTACAACTACAGATAATCAAGATGAAAAAAAAGAAAAAGTTGTAAAAAAGAAATCAACTACAAAAAGTAAATCTAAAAACAAAACAGAAAATAAATAAATTTCAAATGAATAAAGTAGGAAATAAAATGTTTGCGTATACAAAAGCTAACGAAAAGAAAGCTAAAGCATCTGCAAAGAAAACAAATAAAAAAATGACAAAGAAGTCATCCAAGAAAAAGATAGGATATTAATCATGGCCACCAAAAAGAAAATGCCGGCAAAGAAAGCTGGAGAAAAAAAAAGTGAGGCTGGTTTAACCGCCGCACAAAAGAAGTTGCCCCCCTTTATTAAGGCGGCTATTCTAAAGAAAAAAAAGAAAAAATAATTTATAACTTTAATAGATAGAGAGGCGCAATATGCCAAAAGTAGAATGGGACATTGTAGTTCCGGTAAAACAACCCGCAGATCTTAAGGGTATTGCTCCTGGTAAGCTGCCAGAATCTCTTCTTCGTCCAGCAGCTGGCGGCGGTAAACTGCATTGGCTTACTGCCGCAGCTTGGGGGGCTATGGTTCAGGCAGCAAAGGCAGATGGTATTGAACTGAAACCAGTTTCGGCTGGCGACACGTATCGCACCTATGAGTCACAGCTTACGGCCTTTAAGCAGCGCTATACGACAACCCCAAATGGCAATTCTACTAGAACTTTTGAAGGCAAGAAGTGGTATAAAAAAGATCCTAAGCTAGCCTCTTTGGCGGCTCCCGGCACATCTCAGCACAACACTCGGATTGGCTGTTGACGTTCATACGGCCGGAGAACCAAAGCGCCTTAAATGGCTTATTGCCAATGTTCGCAAGTTTGGATTTTCATGGGAAGTGGTACCAGAGGAGCCCTGGCACTTGCGCTACACCGAACGGAGATAATCCTCCTGCGGCAGTGGCAGAATACATGGCAAATAACAACATTGTCAAGCCAACTTCAACACCAATTGTAAATCTTGCAACACCCAAGCCCCAAACCGTACATAAAGACGATGGGGGCGATCTTGATCCGGGCGATGGTGGCCCAAGAGTAGCTAAACTGCAGGAAGAATTAGCTGAACGAGGCTATTACAAGGGGTTAATTAATAGCCATTTCGATCAAGCTACACAAGATGCTGTTGTGGCTTACAAAAAGGCAAAAGGATACGGAGAAGGCCCCAAGGCCGGCAAGCGCGTTCTTGACGATTTGGGAATAGGTTTATAATGGAAGCAATAATCGTAGCCCTGGTTGGTGTTGTTGGTTCTATTATTGTTGTTCTAATTGAAAAAGGTAGAAAAGAAAATACAAGAGATCACGCCGCGGTGGCCAATCAGCTAGAAACAATAACCGAGGTTCTTAAGGACATAGATGAAGATGTAGCGCATATTGAATCTAAAATAGATAATCATTTAGAGGATCATATAAAGGCTAGTTTAGGTAAAAATATTTTTAATCAAAAGAAAAAAACAAACTATCGTGGCAACAAAAAATAAAAAGTGGATTCAAAAGGCAATCAAAAGACCAGGTGCCTTTACCGCAAAGGCTAAAAAGGCTGGGAAATCTGTAGCCGGATTTGCGGCTGCAGTTTCTAAAAATCCAAAAAAATACAGCCCTCTAACTAGAAAGCAAGCTGCGCTTGCTAAAACTTTAAGAAAGATTAACAAGAAAAAATAATGATAAAAGATAAATTAAGTTTATTTTATTTTATTCATAAAGACAAAATTATGCACTGTGTTTATTTTTCACTGCATGCAATACAAATATTTTTAATAATTAAGTTAATGTAAAGGATAAAAATAACAATGGCAAAAGTAAACAAACCAACTAAGCCGGCACTATGGTCAAGTGCCAAGTCGCAAGCTAGAGCTAAATTTGATGTGTATCCAAGTGCATATGCAAATGCTTGGGCCGCAAAAAAGTACAAGGCTATGGGTGGTGGATGGAAAACTGTATCCACCAAGAAGTCAAGAAAGAAAAAGTAATGGCTTGTTGGCAAGGATATAGTGCAAAGGGCATGAAGTTAAAGGGCGGTAAAATGGTGCCAAACTGCGTGCCTAATAAATCATCTCGTAAATCAAGAAAAAGTAAGAAGAAGTAAACAATGCCTGGACCCAAAGGTGTTGGTTTAACTAAATGGTTTGATCAAAAATGGGTGAATATTGGTGCGCCTAAAAAGAAGGGCAAGTACCAACCATGTGGAACTTCTGGCAAGGGTGGCTCTGGATACGCTAAGTGTGTGCCTGCGGCTAAGGCGTCAAGAATGACAGCCGCACAAAAGAGAAGTGCAGTAAGAAGAAAAAGAGCTTCTGGCACTCCGCAAAAAGGAGTCAAGGGTCAAGCACCTAAAAATGTAAGTACATTTAAGAAAAAATAATATAAACGCCATATAAACAAGTTTCTATGATATAATTGAAAAATGGATAGTACAAATCCCTTTGATGGCTTCATGCCACAGATAACCAATGTAATTATATCAAGGCCAACTGTATCAATTACCTCAAGCGGTGACTTACTTAATGTTCATTGCGTTACAGTTAAAACACTTGAAAAAGAATATGTATTTTCTATTTCCCCAAGTGATTTAGCTAAATTATATTTTTTAATATTAAAAATTTTGTCTGATCAATAATGAGTATCACCCTTTACGAAAACGTAGAAATCGGAGTGGTTCCACCTACTCCTGCGCAACCATATTTTCAAAGTTCCCTTTTATTCTATGCCCAGCAAACACTTCTACAATATGCAAGTAAATTTGGTCATCCAATAAGCTATATTCAAGAGCAACAAGGTTCTTTAATACAGAATATTGTACCCGTGCACAAGACTGAAACTCAGCAGATATCTACGTCATCTAAAGTTGAGTTGGCTCTTCACACGGAAGCCGCGTTTCATCCGCATAAACCGGATTATGTAATGCTTCTTTGCCTTAGGGGCGATCCCACTGCGGTTACGACATATGCGAATGTCGAAGATATAGTTTCCCAACTAAGTGGTGAGATAATTCAATATCTAAAAGATCCAGCTTTCACCATTGGCATTGATCAAAGTTTCAAATTGCCAGGAAAATCATACAAACTGACGACATCACATCTTTTGGAAGAGGAAACGAAAGGTGAGTATAATATGATTTATGATGAAGATCTTATGAAGCCAGTAAATATATTAGCAAGTATGGCTATAGATAAGTTTGGAGAAGCTGTTTCTAATTGCGTCCAAGAAATTGTTTTAAAGACTGGCGATCTTTTAATCATAGACAATAACAAAACTATACATGGTAGAAAACCATTTCAGCCCAAATATGATGGCACAGATAGATGGGTGCAAAGAATGTTGGTTAGGAAACAGCTTCCACCAAAAGATCAACTAGTTGACCATACTGTAATAACCTCATTTGAGGAGTAATCGATGGTTGGTGATTGGTTCGGAAATACAGTTATTGTTACTGCGGTTACTGGAGATTACGATTATTTATTAGAACAAAAAAAAATAGAAGGTGTTGACTATATTTATTTTACCGATAAAAACATAGCAGTTCCGCAGCCATGGATGCCAGTGCTATTGGGCGATGAGCATCTTGACAATAGAAGGAGATCTAAAAGACCAAAGTTAAATCCTCATTCAATACCGCTTTTAATAAACTATAAATATTTAATTTGGATTGATGGTGATATGAGAATAGCAAATGAAAATTTTGTTTTGGAAATTATGTCATATATGAATAATGGATTTGTCGTATCTCCACACTTTGACAATAGACATTGCGCCTATGGAGAAGCCACAATAAGACCACCCAAGTATGCAAAAGAACCACTTGATGAGCAGGTCGCTTTTTATAAAAGTGAAAACTTTCCAGAACAATATGGCTTGTATGAGTGTGGTGTCTCAGCTAGAGATATGACCAATCCCGCGGTCAAAAAATTGGGGGAACTGTGGCATCAACAAAATTTAACCTGGTCTTATCAGGATCAAGTAAGTTTCCCCTATTGCTTATGGAAGACCGGATACAAACCAGACGTATTACCACAAACTTTTAGAAACTATGATTGGGTTTGGATAAGCGCCCACACAAGAGAGGATTAATGTGTCAAACTTTAACAAATGGAATGGTTGGTATTCTGGTTTAAAAAATGTTGAACCGTATGGTCTAACTAGTTCGTATAGGGTAGGCGCTGAGTTTCTTTTTGATTGTGAGACTGTAGAAGATTGGGGTTGTGGAAAAGGTTGGTTTAGAACAGTCGTTAACTCAGAAACAAAATATATTGGTTTAGATGGTTCTCATAATAAATTTGTTGATAAGCATGTTGACTTAGAATCCTATATTTCAAATGTAGAAGGTGTTTTTATGCGTCACGTACTTGAGCACAATTACGGTTGGGAAAATGTTTTATCAAATGCATTAAAATCTTTTACTAAAAAGATGGTTTTAATAATCTTTACGCCGTGGTCAGAATCAGAGACTAAACAAATAGGATTTACGGATTCGGTTGGCGTTCCGGATCTTTCTTTTTCTAAAAAAGATATAGAGAAATACATAAATAACTTGAATTTTCAATATATAGAAATAAATTCTCCAGAAACTTTTTATGGAATTGAGTATATTTACCTCATACAAAAATAGGGATTTTTTTATTACTATTAGCCTAGCCTAACTATATCGGGGGGTGCGGCTAAATGCCAAAATTATATTTGCGCAATGGATGGCTTGCGTTCTTGCCCGTATTTATTTGGTTTGTAACGCTTATTCCAGTTACGGCGGTCAAGGCGACGGCTAACTGCAGCACCGCGTACTCGGCCTCCAACTTTGTGTTCGGCGGGGTCGGGCAGGACAACGCCGGCACGATTCGACTGACCCCAGCGACGGGCAGCCAGTTCGGTGCCATCTGGAACAAGACCCGCATCAACCTCGCCAACGATTTCTGCCTCACGGCTGAGGTGTACTTGGGGAACTACGACCCCGGCGCCGACGGTATGGCGTTCGTTATGCAACCGAATTCAACGGCGGCTGGCGGCTCGGGCGGTGGTCTC
>Ga0194133_10000413_pt1 | contig 88812 bp, 75 predicted proteins | sample TA2KigOf40mmetaG_FD_155448 | JGI IMG/M metagenome (GOLD analysis project Ga0194133, IMG submission 155448) | Freshwater microbial communities from Lake Tanganyika, Tanzania - TA2015055 Kigoma Offshore 40m | ecosystem: Environmental > Aquatic > Freshwater > Lake | place: Tanzania: Lake... | reverse complement strand
TGCGGGCCGTGTTGGCCTGGGCGCTCGCCTGCTCGAAGCCGTTGACGGTCACCGGCGTGTAGTCGGCGGGCACCCCGTTCAGCTGGATGTTCATCGCCTCCCCGCCCACCCAGGCGACCTGCACCCCCGGTACGGTCTTGAGCAACTCGCCGACGGAGCCGTCCGCGGTGGTGCCGAACTCGTCCGCCGCCAGCACTTTACGCATATCCGGCGCAAAGCGCTGATCATTCACCGCGATGGCCGCGCCATCCATCTCGCGGGAGGTCGCCACAACAAAGCGGTCCAGGCTGACGACGCCCCCCGCCGGCGCGGGCGCGCGCTCCCCGGCGAGCGCGAAGTCGCGGCGCGTGGCCTGACCGGAGGAGACGTTCACCACCGCCGTGTCCCCGCCGAGGCCCGTGTAGAACACCCGGACGCGCACCTCCCCCGCCGGAACCTCCGTGAACTGATAGGCGCCGGCCGCATCGGTGAACGTTTCCCGGCCCGTGCCCTCTAGGGAAACCCGCGCCAGCTCCAGGTACTCGCCGCTGGCGGCAAAGGAGACCCGTCCCCCGACCGTGCCGGTCGCCACGGGGGACGCGGACCAAGCGGGGAGGGCCGCAACGATGACGATGCCGCCAAGCCGGAGCAAAATCGCGGCCAGCGTACGGGGGAGGAACGGGCGAGACAGGCGGGGCATCTTTCAGCAGGGGGTAAGAACGGTCCGCACGATCAGCCGCGTACCTCAGCGGGACGCGGCTCGCGGGGAATGAACGACGAGATCAGCCGTGGCCCACGGATGGCAAGCGCGAGTGGCGCCTCGGGTGCTAAACCGGGAACCGATTGCCAGTGGCCCCAAGACTCCGCCAGTCTCCCGGGTATGTCCGCCCCGCCGCCGCCCCCTTCGCCCGGCCTGTGGCAGCCCGTGCACCTCTCCGGTGAACGGGTGGTGCTCACGCCGCTCCGCTTGGAGGACTTCGAGGCGTTGTACGCGGTGGCGGCGGATCCGCTGATCTGGGAGCAGCACCCCAATCCCGACCGCTACCGCCGTGAGGTCTTCACGACGTTCTTCTCCGGCGCGCTGGCTTCGGGCGGAGCATTCCTGGTCCGCGACCGTAGTTCCGGGGAGGTGCTCGGCAGCAGTCGCTTCTACGATCACCGCCCGGCGGAATCAGCGGTGAACATAGGGTACACGTTCTTCGCGCGGCGTTGCTGGGGCCAGGGGTATAATCCCGCCGTGAAACGCCTGATGCTCGGCTGGGCGTTCCAGCACGTGGCGCAGGTGTTCTTCCACGTCGGGGCCCGGAACCTGCGATCGCAGATCGCGCTGGGCCGGCTGGGCGTGGAGAAAGTCGGGGAGGCGGAGGTGGCGTACCACGGCGAGCCGCCTCGCCTCAACTTCATCTACCGGTTAACCCGCCCCTGAGCCGGCGCCCTGGCGCGATCAAAGGCTCAGGCGGAAGCTGAGGGAATAGGTCGGCGGAGGGTTCAGCACCGCGCGAAAGTTCTGCCCGTCCGGATCCCGGCGCAGCAGCGTGTAGGGGCTCTGTTGCAGCAGGTTCGCCGCGTTGAACTGCACTTCCGCCGGCCGCTGCCCGAGCCAGGCAGGCAGGCGGCCCCGGTAACCCAGCAACAGGTCCGCCTCCCGCCGCACCGGGGCGTAGAAGAGGCTGCCCGCGGTGCTCCGGCCGACCACCGGGGAACTGCCGTAACTGAGGCCACCGCCGACAAACAACCCGCGAAGGCGCCCCGTCTGGAAGTCGTAGCGGGTGAAGGCCCGGAACTCAAATTCACGGTGCCCGATGGTCCCCTGATCCTCAACCGCCGTGGTGGCCGCGAGCCACGCCTCGTAGGCCGCGATCTCCTGCGCGACCGTCACCCCGGCGTTGGTCACCAGGGCCTGCGCCCCCGCCGTGCGCCACAGCGGCAGCACCAGCGCGGCGGATTGCCGCGAGCGCTTCAGCAGGTTGGTCTCCACGGAGTCCGAAACCGACACGCTGCCGAGCAGGCGCCAACCCGGGGTCAGGTTCGCGGTCAGGTTCACCTCGTAGCCTTCCGTGGCCAGATCGAAGACGTCGTGCGCGCTCCCCTGTAGCCGCACGGCCTGCGAAGGCTGGATCAGGCGGGCGGCCAGCAGGGCATCCATAATACGTTCATTGCGCTCGCCCACGTTATTGGCGCCGGACGCGCGGGACTGGTCGACGGAGGCCGTGGTGAAGTAGCCCGCCCGCAGGAACAGATTCCCGCCCAGCAGGGTCAGCATCACGCCATAGTCGCGGCCCTCGCCGGAGTTGAGCGGCAGCGCCCTGTTGTCGGGCAGGAGCGTCACGGTGGTGCCCGGGATCTGCGCGTTTTCCGAGTAATTGTAGTAGACCGAGAGCCAGCGTGCGGGTTTGCCCACCACGCCATAGGAGATCCGCGAGAAATCATAGCTGCTGCCGCGCGCGTCGCCCGTGAACACCAGCGGCGCGGGCGCCGAGACCTCGCTGGTCGGGCGCGCGAAAGAGGTCTGCTTGGTGTAGCGCCAGCCGGCGGTGGTGATGATCCGTTCGCCCCACCACGAGCTTTGCAGTGCCCCGAGGTGGCTCTCGGTGCGGCGCCACTGGTCCGCGAGCTCATTGCGGGCCCACGCGGTCGTCAGCATCCGCGGGGCGGCCCCGGCATCCATCACCACGCTGAACGTGCCGGGAATCCGCCGGTGGTCCGGCACCGCCCATTGCGCCGGGTCCGCGGGGTCCGTCACGTACTGCCGGGTCCAGAGCTGGTTGGCGGCCTGCTGCGGCTGCGGATGGAAGGGCGAGCCGGCCGCGACCAGAAACCCGACGTAGCGCGGATTGCCGGAGTTGTCCCGGCTGGCCGAGCCGGCGAGACTGTGCCGGCCAAAGGCGCCCAGATCGAGCTGGTAGGAGGCGGTCGCGCGGAAACGCTCGCCACTGTTGCGCTCGTGCCGCAGCACCCAGCGCGAATCCACATAGTAGCGTCCGGCCCACGGATTGGGCGCCCCGTCGCGGAACGTCTGTCCCGGCTCGCCCAGCACCCGGAACACGTCGTGGGTGGTGTCGTAGACATCCTGGTCCCGCAGGTCGTTCACCGCCGCCAACTCGATGAAGAGGTTGCGCACCGGCTCGGACTCCACGATCGCGCCCAGGCTCCGCTGGCTGAAGGTGCTGGAGCCACCGGGCCCGGCAAAGCTCGCCCGCCGGGGCCACGGCGAGCCCGCGTCCATCGCCGCCCAATCGGCGGGCAGGAAGACCGAGTTCACGCGGGCGGCCGTCGGCTGGCTGAACACGGTCTGCTGGAAGTTGCGGAAGGAACCGTCATTGCCGACCAGGGTGACCCGCGTCGTCGCCGGGCGCTTGCCGATGCCCGCCACGGGGTCGGCCGCGGCCAGCCCGGGCACCAGCGGGGAACCGCGCAAACGCCAGAGCGAGACGTTGTCGAAGGGCGCGTACGTCCGGCCCAGGGACTGGCTCAGTCGGCCGTATTCGGCATCCACGCGCACGGTGGTGTGCTTCAGCACCCGCCAGGTGGCGGCCAGCGCCAGCCGGCGGTTGACCGTGAACTGGTGCGCCTGCCAGCCATCGGCGGTGTGCTCGAGGGCGTTGACGCGCACCGCGAGTCGCTCGTGCGGCGAAAGGTTCCCGTCGACGTGCACCCGGCGCAGGGCATCCCGCCCGGCGGTCACGTTGACCTGCGCAAAGGTGCGCCCGATCCGGGCCTGCTTGGTGGTCGTGTTCAGGATGCCGCCCGCGCCGCCCAGACCGAACAGGATCGCGTTGGGCCCCCTCGCCTCCTCAAAGCGCTCGGAGTTGTAGGTGTCCGGCAGGAGCGTGGAACCGAAGTAATTGCGGGAGCGCGAGGCCAGTTGCCCACGGATCCGGTACTGGAAGACCCCGGTCTCGGTGTTGATGCCCTGCACCGCCGCCGTCTGGTCGGTGCGCTCCGGGACCGCGGAGGCGGAATACCGCAGCAGGTCGTTCTCGCTGAACGCATTGAGGTCCGCGATGAACTCCGGGGTGAACACGCTGATGGCGTTCGCGACGTCCGCGAGATTCGTGCGGATCCGGCTGCCGGCGAGCGTGTTGTTCGCGAGGTAGCCGACGTCCTTCTCGGAGGAAACCTGGAACGGCGACAGCTGCACCACCGTGGAACTGGCGGCCTCGGCCGCGGACAAGGCTCCGGACAGGGGAACAGCGAGGATCAGACACGCGGACAAGCCGCGGAAGGGGTAACGCGGGGCCATACCCGCAGCGTTTCAAGCGGCCCCGGGGCGGCAAGCCTATCCGGAAGGCCATCCGTTACCGAAAAGCTATTCATACGACCGTCCTTGGCCCGCAAATTGCTATTCGGCTCGGATGCACCTGCCCACCCTCCCACCCCGCCTCGCCGTCCCGGCGACCGCCTGCCTCGCCCTGCTGGCCCCGGCCGCCGGCGCCCAGTCGACCCCCGCCGCGCCCGGCGGGGAAGTCGTCACGATGGAGAAATTCCAGGTCAGGGACGTTCCCATCGAGAAGCAGATCCTGCCCACCGCCCGCCCGTTCACGTCGGTGTTCGGCACGGCCGACAACATCGTGGACGTGCCCCGCAACGTCACGATCATCTCCCGCCAGCAGCTCAGCGACATCAGCATCGCGAGCGTGCTCGACTTTTCGAAGCTCACCTCGAGCTCGTACACCACGACCAACTTCGGCGCGCCCGCCAACCCCAGCATCCGCGGCCAGACCGCCGACCTCTTCATCAACGGCGTCCGCGGCCGCATCACCTCCAACGGCAACGGGCTCCCGCTGAACTTCAACGCGGTCGAGTCCGTGAACATCGTCAAGGGGCCGGCCACCGCCGTGCAGGGGGCCTCGATGTACGTGGGCGGCTTCGTCGACCTGGTCACGAAACGGCCCTATTTCGACGCCACAAAAGGTTCGGTCAGCGTCACGCTCGGGTCCGATGAACAGCGCGAGTGGACCGTGGACCTCGGCGGCCCCCTCTCCCGGACGGCGGCCTACCGGGTCAGCTACTCCGGGCAGGACAGCCGGGGCTACTGGGATAGCTATTTCAACCGGAACCACTCGCTTTACGGTGCGCTCACGCTGCGGCCGGCGGCGGGCTATGAGATCTTCCTCAGCGCGACGGCCGCCCGCTACCACTACACGGAGAACTGGGGCTTCAACCGGCCGACTCAGGACCTGATTGATAAGGGCCTGTACCTGCCCGGGGTGAACAGCAACGCCGCCCCGGACTTCGCCCGCTACCCGCTGGGTTATGCGGACGCGCGGGGCAACCCGATCACCTTCACCAACCTCGCCACCATCGGCGGACCAGCAGCCCCGGTCTCCGACCCGCAAAACTCGCGTTGGGTGACCTCCGGGTTCCCCGCCGGCAACCGCGTGGTCTTCGGGACGCCCGTGAAGCTCGACCGGCGCAAGCGCCTCCTGAAGCCGGGCGACGACTCGAACGGCAAGGAATACAACGTTCAGGCGATCCAGACCCTCACCCTGAGCCCGACCTTCAAGGTCGTGAACAACTCCTATTGGAGCTACACCAACCGGGAGACCCTCAGTTCCTACTATTATTCCGAGGTCATCGATCCCTCCTGGTTCGCCCAGAGCCGCACCGAGTTCATCGTCACTGGCCAAAGCGGTAGTCTCAACTCCGGCTTCGACCTCCGCTACCAGCGCACCAAGGCCTACGACGACTACTTCTTCGAGCCGGCCAACGTCTGGGACCTCACCCGCGACCCCAGCTTCATCGATGTCTACCGCTCGGCGACCTTTCCCAATCCCTTTACCAGCCTGCCCATCCCCGGCTGGCCCGGACGCTATGCCACCGACGGCATCACCAACGGGGACACGAATGACAGCCGCGGCACGACCGTAGGGGTCTTCGCCCAGGGCAACCGCCGCTTCGGCGAGGCGCTAAGCCTGGTGCTGGGCGGGCGCCTCGACCGGTTCTCCGCCCGGGTGCGGGAACCGCTGCTCGCCACCCGCCCCACGGCCTCGATCGCCGTCTGGGTGCCCAACTGGAACGCCAGCGTCGTCTACAAGACCTCCCCTACCGCCAGCGTCTACGCGACCTACAACTTCAGCCGCAACACCTCCGGGGCGGTGGGTAACGGCGGTGGCATCACCGGCTGGAACTCCACGGGCACGGCCCTCTTCAAGGACAACTTCCTCCAGCCCAGCGAACTGGTGGAACTGGGCACCAAGTACGCCCTGATGCAGAGCCGGGTGTTCCTGAACTTCGCGGTCTTCGACCAGCGCCGGACCTTCAAGAGCACCAGCAGCACCATCATCCAGAACTTCCATTCCAAGGGCTTCGAGGCGGAGATGAACTACCAACCGGACAAGCGCCTCTATGGCACCCTCTCCTACTCCGCGGTCGATGCCCGGTCCTCGGCCGGCTTCCAGTCCGATGGCGGCGTGGGCCAGTTCTTCAACTCCAAGTCGACCGAGGGCCGGGTGTCGGGCCTCCCACGCCATCTGTTCAACGCCCTCGTCTCGTACACCTTCGACAGCGGCTGGGGTCTCAATGCCAACGCGCTCGTCACCAGCCCGATCAACAACAACTTCGCCGGCACCCTCGTGATCCCGACCCAGCATCAGATCGACGCCGGCCTGTCCTACACGCAGAAGACCTGGAGCGCCCGCCTGACGGTCAGCAACCTGACGAACCAGAAAAACTGGGCGCCACCCAATGCCGTGTACGGCAACGCTTCGATCCTCCCGCTCCCCGGGACGCAGTTCCAGCTGAACCTGAAGTACAACTTCTGAGCCGCAGGGCGGTCCTCTTCCTTCGCAGGCCGGCGCAAGCCGGCCTTTTTTGTTGGTGCTAGCCGCGCCGCCAGCTCCTCCCGGCGCCTTCTTCAATGCCGCGCCGGCGGTCGCTCGTTCCAGCCTGGCGCCATCCTCCGCGGCCCCGGCCCACCTTTCTCGCACCTCCGGCGATTACCGGAAGGGACCGAGGTGGAGGAACTGCGCGAGGAAAATGGCCGCGATGACGTACCCCACCACGTTCAACCGCCGCGGCGAACCGGTCCCCAGCGCGAGGACCGCCGCCGCGATCAACCCGAGGCCGATGCCCTCCGCGATGCTGAACATCAGGGGAATCGACAACAGGGTGAGCACGGCCGGCAACGCCTCGCGGAAATCGCCCAGATCAATCTCCGATACGGACTGCATCATCAGCACCCCCACAATCACCAGCGCGGGAGCGGTGGCCGCGGCCGGCACCATCAAAATCAACGGGGTCAGGAACAGCGCGCCAAGCATCAGCGCCGCGGTCGTCAGGCTGGTCAGCCCGGTCCGGCCTCCCGCCGCCACCCCGGAGGCGGACTCGATGTAGCTCACGACGGTCGAGGTCCCGGCCAGCGCACTGAGGACGGTCGCGACGGAATCGGCGACCAGCGCCCGCCCCGCCTTGGGCAGGGTCCCATCGGGCCGCAGCAGGCCGGCGCGCTTTGTCACCCCGATGAGGGTGCCGATGTTGTCGAACAGATCCACCAGCAGCAGCGTGAGGATCAGCGGCAACGCGAGCAGCAGCCCGTCCGTGGAACCCAGGAAGCCGAAGGTGAGCTTAAGCAACACGGGCTCCGGCGAAGCGGGCAGGCCTAGGATCGAGGCGGGCAACTGGGTCACATTCCGGCCTTCCCCGGCCGGGGTGAACAGGCCCACCAGGGTGACCACGAGCATCCCGAGCACCATCGCCCCGGGCACGCGGCGAGCCAGCAGGATCCCGGTGACCCCGATACCCAGGAGGCAGAGGGCCGCGGGTCCCCCGGTCAGGTCCCCGTGCGCGACCAAGGTCGCCGGGTGGGCGACGATCACGCCCGCATTCTTGAGGCCGATGAAGGCGATGAAGAGGCCAATGCCGGCCGTCAGCGCGAGCTTCAGGGAATGGGGGATCGCGGCGATAATCCGCTCCCGCCAGCCCGTCAGCGAAAGCACGAGGAAGATCACCCCGTTGACGAACACCATCCCCAGCGCCTCGGTCCACGGCACGCCCTTGCCGAGGACGATCGTGAAGGTGAAGAAGGCGTTGATGCCCATCCCCGGCGCCAGCGCGATCGGGTAATTGGTCAGGAGCGCCATCAGGAGGGTCGAAACCGCGGCGGTCACCGCGGTGACCGTCACCAGCGCCGCCCGATCCATCCCCGCGTTGGCGAGGATCGCGGGGTTGACCGCGAGGATGTAGGCCATCGCCGCGAAGGTGGTGAGCCCGGCCTGCAGCTCGCGCCCGGCGGTGGTCTGGTTCTCCTTCAGTTTGAACAGTGAATCGAGCATTGGGGGTGGGCGGCCGGTTCCAAGGGGATCCGTGCCAGCGACGGACGAAGCTAATCTGATGCCAACCCGAAAAAAACGTCAGCGGCTGGCACCGCGGGTGCTGTAAGGCCCGCAACGTGAAGCCTGACCCTTGCCGACGTGCTGCCGCCCTTTTCCGGTTTCGCGACCTGATCTTCCTTGTGGCCCTGCTGTTGCCGGTCCTGCCGGTAAAGGCGGCCGACCGCCCGCCCCTGCTGGCCTTGTGCGCCGCTTACCCGCCGGAATTGGCGGCATTACGCGCAGAGTTCGGCGTGCAGCCGGGGGGCGGATTCACCGAGACCCGCATCAAGGGGCTCTCCTTCTGGCGGGGACGTGCCGGGCGCCACGAGGTGGTGATCTTCCGCACCGGCGTCAGCCTCGTGAACGCGGCCTACCAGCTCCAGATCGCCCTCGAACGGTTTCCAATCACCGCGATCCTCTTCGCCGGGGTGGCCGGCGGGGTGGATCCCTCGCTGCAGGTCGGTGACGTGGTGATCCCGGAGCGCTGGGCGTACCACGCCGAGGCGGCCTACCTGAATCCCGATGGCAAAGGCGGCCACGTTCTCCCTCCTTTCCTGCGGCCGAAGGTGGAAAACTTCGGGATGATCTTCCCCAACGAGGTGGCCGCCACCCGGGAGGGCGAGGCTGACTTCCGCCGGATCGCCGCTTTTCCCGCGGATCCCGCGCTGCTGGCCGCCGCTCGGCGCGCCGTGGGAAAACTCCCCGAGCTGCGCACCGGCGGACGAACGGTGGCGGTCAGCGTCGGCGGTACCGGCGTGGCCGGCCCGGTCTTCCTCGACCACGCCGGCTACCGCGAATGGGTGCACCGGGTCTGGCAGGCGCGTTGCGCCGATATGGAATCGACCGCCCTCGCCCACGTCGCCTGGTCCAACGAGGTCCCGATCCTCATCATTCGCGGGCTGAGCGACCTTGCGGGCGCCCAACGCGGCGCCAACCCGATCGACACCCACGAAGCCCCCGTGTCCGGCATCGCCGCCCGGGTGCTGCGCGCCGTCGTGGACGAACTGTGATCAGGCGGCCGCTGCCGTCTCGTCGGCGGCCGTTCAACGCTGGCGCGGCCAGCGCCAGCCGAGCTGTTCGGGATACTTTTCCCAGTCGAAGGGCACGGCGGGCAGCCGATCGGGCGGCAGGTCGGGCAGCGCCTTGAGGTATTCGAGGAGCGCCAGCCGCTCCGCGTGCGTCAGGGCCGGGCCCAGCCGTCCAGGCGCCCCCCGGTCATCGGTGAAGGCGTGGCCCGCATTGGAGTTGCCGGGCTGCGTGGTGTCGAACCGCGTCCCCCGCCTGGTCTCACGGCTCAGGTAACCGAGCCGGACCGGATCGTACTCGTAGGTGCCCAGCCAGAACTCCCGGGAACGCTCGGCGGGCGGGCTCAGGAGTTCGTACAGGTTGGGAACCGAGCCGTTGTGCAGGAAGGGAGCCGTGGCCCAGATGCCGTCGAGCGGGCGGGCCTTGTAGGCGGCGACGGCCCGCACGAGGTTGCGCCGGCCGCGCCCGTCCGCCTCCTGCCGCTCCGCGGGCCCATACCCGAGCCGGTCGTAGATGCGGTTGGCGATCGCGGCGGTGATGTGTTGCAGGCCCTCCGCCCCGCCCACCGGGCCGCTGCCCGAGCCGAGCAGGCGCTCCACCTGATACCGGCGGCGCAGGAACGTCTCGGCCTCGTGGGGATCGGTCCCGATGATCGCGAGCGGCACGGTGGTGACCGCGTACTCCACGTAGCCGCCCTCGGTCCCTTGAATGGGGCGCGGGGCGTGGCATTCACTGCACATCCGCTGGAACAGGGCCCGGCCGGCCTTCGCCTGCACCGGATCGAAAGCACCCAACAGCTCCGCGGGCCAGGCCGGAGCCCGCAGCTTGATGAAACCCGCCTCGAGGTCCCGCAGGGCCGTCACCTCGATGTTGGTATCCCATTTGGCCGGCTCCGGCACCGGGGTGCCATCCGCGGCAAGGAAGTTCACGCGGCCGCCGTTGCCGAGGATCTGCAGGATGTTGCGGGACATCGCCTGCGTGAAGGACGAGTTGTGGTGCACCCAATTCAGGCGGGGCACATCCCACATATACGGGATGCTGACCGGGCCGTTGGCGGCGTGGTAGTTCCGCGGCTCACGCAGCTCGGTCGCGAGCACGGCGTTACCGATGCTGTTGAGGGATCGAGGCGGCCGTGCCCCCCTTCACACGGGATGCCCGGCGCGCCTGCACTTGCGGCCGTGACGGCGGCGGACTGCCGCAGGAAGCCCTCGACCTCGGACCGGAGGCTGCCGCCGGTGCCGGGTTCCAAGGCCACGACCCGCCGGGCGAAGCGTTCCCACTTGGCGGCATCCTTCAGGCTGGCCTCCAGTCCGGCGTAGAAATCCCCGAAGTAGCGGATCAGGTCGAAGCCGGCCGGGGCGCCGTCGATGCGCAGCGCGCGTCCGCCGCGTTCGACCTGCCCGGTGTGGCAGGCCGCGCAGGTCAGCCCCACCTGGAGTCGCTGTCCCGGTGCGCCGGCGGTGAGCACGAAGCCCACGGGGAGGGACCAAGGGTTCGCGAAGGACGCCTCCTTGGTCAGGAAGCCGAGCTCGCGCAGATTATCCGGCTCCATCAGCCGCCGATCGTTGGCCGGCTGCTCCACGGCCTGCACCCAGCTGAGCGGCCCAAACGTCTGGCCGGCGGAACGGTGGTGCCAGTCCTCGCGTTCGGCGGCGTTCCAGCCCTGCTCCGCCCAGCGGATGCTGGCGGGGGCCGGGAAACTGGGTTCAACCGGTGACGCTGCAACTGAAGCCAGCGGCAGCGCTCCAATCAGCGCGGAGGCGAGCATGCCCGGCCATGGGGACCGGTCGCGGAGGTTGCCGGTCAACGCGGAAGCTGGGGGGGGGCACCGGGATCTTCATCGACGAACGAACATCGCGCGCGGCGGGTAGGGTCAAGCCGGGAGCACCCTTCCGATCTTGCAGCCAAGCGATCCTCCCGCTCATCGCCCTATTCTCGCAATCTTTCGCGGAACTCTCGGACCGTGCGGCCGAGAGCGAAAAGTGGCGCACCCGTAGGGAGTCGAACCCCAAACCTTCTGATCCGTAGTCAGATGCTCTATCCAATTGAGCTACGGGTGCGTGACAGGCGACGGAGAAAGCTGGTTTCCGCGCGCGAGCGCAAGCGAGAAGTTAAAACCGTAGCTACGTGTCTCAGCCCGCGAGGAAGCGCCAGACGGTCGCCACCGCGAAGGTCAACGTCACCCCCATCCCCAGCGGCAGGATCGCCGCCAGCGTGGTCCACCGCGCGCTGCCCGTTTCCTTGTAGATGGTGTAGAGGGTGGTGCTGCACGGGTTGTGGAGCAGGCTGAACAACATCAGGTTCACCGCCGTCAGCACGGTCCAGCCGCCGGCCCGCAGCACCTCCCCGACGAGCGCCGGCGAATCCGCGTGCACCAATACGCCCGCCCCCTCGCCCACCCCGGCCAATCGGGCCACGAGCGCGGTCAGCATCAGGATGGTCGGGATCACGATCTCGTTGGCCGGAATCGCGATCAGGTACGCCAACAAAATCACCCCGTTGAGCCCCAGCGCGAGGCCGAAGGGATTCATCCCGGCAATCAGGAACTCCGCCACGCTGCCCTCGCCCCACCGGACGTTCGCGACCAGCCAGATGACGGCCCCCGCGGGCGCCGCGAAGACGACCGCGCGCCACAGCACGAGCAGCGTGCGATCGAGGACCGAAGTGTACAGCGTCTGCCAGAGCCGCGGTGGACGGTACGGCGGCAATTCCAGGCTGAAGGTGGAGACCTGCCCCTTCAGCACCGTGCGCGAGAGCAGCCAGGCCACGAGGAAGGTGCAGCCGAGGCCGAGCAGCGCGACGCCGGCGACGGCCCCCGCCGAGACCACGCCTGCCAGGTGCGCCGGCACGAGGCTGCCGAGGAAGATCGTCGCGATGAGGATCTGGGTGGGCCAGCGGCCATTGCAGAGCGCGAAATTATTGGTCAGGATCGCGATCAGCCGTTCGCGGGGACTGTCGATGATCCGGGTGGAAACCACCCCCGCCGCGTTGCAGCCGAAGCCCATCATCGTGCTCATCGCCTGTTTGCCGTGCGCGCCCGCGCGCTTGAAGAGCGCGTCCAGGTTGAAGGCCACGCGCGGGATGTAGCCGAAGTCCTCGAGCAGCGTGAACAGCGGGAAGAAGATCGCCATCGGCGGAAGCATCACGCTGATCACCCAGGCGGTGGACAGGTACACGCCGTCCACCAGCAGGCCCCGGAGCCACCCCGGCAAACCGGCCGCGTCCGCCAGCCCGCGCAGCCACGGGTGGCCGTTTTCCACGAGGATCCCCGCCAGCCATTGCGACGGCACATTCGCGCCGGCAATGGTCAGCCAGAACATAAACGCGAACAGCAGGATCATCACCGGTAGGCCCCAGACCCGGCTCGTGACGATCCGGTCCAGCGTGCGGTCGAAGGTCGGGCGCGCCGGCCGGTCGGGCCGCGAGACGGAACGCTCCGCGATGCGGCCGGCGTCGGCATAGAGCGACTCCACCAGGTGCTCGTGGATGTCGCCGGGGATGCCTTCCCGCAGGCGACGGGCCTGGGCGAGGATCTCCTCGACGGCGGGAGCCGGGGCGGGCGCGGGGGAAGCAGGGTTCATCGGGCAGGCAGGGAGGATTCGCGGAGGACGCCCTCGGAGCCGCGGGCGGCGCGTTCCGCCAAGGCGGAGAGTTCCCCGCGCCGGAGGGCCTCGGCCACCCGCTCGTCGCCACCGAGCAACCGCATCGCGATCCAGCGGGCGTTGGGCAGGCCGGGATAGGCCTGCTCGATCCGGGCGGTCAGATCCGCGAGGGCCGCGCGGATCGCGGGAGGCTCCTGGCTCAGGCGGTAACCAAAGCCGCTGACCTTGCGCGCCGCCATCTCGGCGATCGCGGCGAGCAGCTCGGGCAATCCGCGGCCGAAACGGGCGGAGGTGGGAATCACCGGGACGCCCAGGTCACGCGTCAACTGGCGCTCGTCCACCTGGATGCCGTGGCGCTTCGCCTCGTCGACCAAGTTCAGGCAGACCACCGCCCGCTCCGTGATCTCCAGCACCTGCAGCACGAGGTTCAGGTTTCGTTCCAGGCGGGTCGCGTCCGCCACAACGACGGTGACGTCGGGGCGCCCGAAGAGGATGAAGTCGCGGGCGATTTCCTCGTCGGGGCTGGTGGAAAGCAGGGAGTAGGTGCCCGGCAAGTCCACCAGCTGGAAGCGGCGGTCCGCGTAGGCGAACCCGCCCTCGGCGCGGGCCACGGTCTTGCCCGGCCAGTTGCCGGTGTGCTGGCGGAGGCCGGTGAGGGCGTTGAAGACGGTGCTCTTCCCCGTGTTGGGGTTGCCGGCGAGAGCGACGACGTGGTCCCAGGGGCCAGGCTGCAGCCCCAGCTTGTGCAGCCGGGCCGCGCGGTAGACATCGCAATCCGCGCAGGCGGCGGCGGCTGGGGCGGGGTTCGGCGGCGTGCTCAAGCGGCACCTCCCGGCAGCGGGTTCACCCGGACGTAGCGGGCCTGTTCGCGGCGCAACGCCATCAGGCTGCCCCGCACCTGGTACGCCGTCGGGTCCCCCCCAGGGCCGGTGAGCGCGCTTTCCACCAGGGATCCGGGGACAAAGCCAAGATCGAGCAAGCGACGGCGTTCCGCGCCGCGGCAGGCTCCGGTCAACCCGAGCAGCCGGGCCCGGCCGCCGGCGGGCAACTCGTGGAGAAACCGTTCCCCGCGCAGGGCGGCGGCGGTCACCCCGGACAGGGGGAGGACCGAAAGCTGGCGGGCCATTCCGGGACTGAGGGAGTATTCGGCGCCGTCCGCCCACAGGTGAACCTTGGCGTCGTCGCGGGAGACGATGTAGGCGCGCATCCCGGGGCGCAGGCCGAGGCGCAGCAGGTGCGCGTAGACGGTCTCGGGTTCGTCCTCGATGTGATGGATCTGGAATGGCTGTTCCGGGGTGAACTCCTCGAGGGCGGCGCCAGCTTCCGCGGCCAAACCGTCGCCCGAGGCCGGAATCCGGTCCCCATGCGGGTCGTAGAGCGGATGTCCCAGTTGGGCGGCGAGCGCGGCGGTCTCAGCGGGGGTCAGGCGGTGCTCCGCCCGCTCCGCCAGCCGGTGCCAGCGCGCCTCCGGTTCGCCGGTGCGCTCCGCGAGATAGCTTTCCCACAGCCGGTGCGTGCGCACCACGTGCAGGGCGATCTCGCGGCCGGCCGGCCGCAGCCGTAGCCGGCCGCCCTCCACCGCCGCCAGCCCTCCACGCTCCAACTCCGCCACGATCGCGGCGGCGGCCCCATCACCCACCCGCAGGGCCCCCGCGAGACTCAACAGCGAGGCCGCCGCGCCCTCCGCCTCGGTCTTCAGCAGGTGCTTCAGGGCGTCCTCGCGCAGCTCCCGCTCCCGTCGCTCCCGCTGACCTTGCCACCAGGCCAGCAGCCCCCAGCGCGGCCAAACGATCAGCATCGCGAGGCCCAGCCCCAGCAGCGCCCACATCGCGGGCTTCACGACTCCCTCCCTTGGACAAACCGCGGTTGACTGGCTGAAACCATAACGAGCATCCAAAGGCTTTATTTTGAATTGTCAAAATCTATCCTTGGCAGATTCAAACCCGTGGGTCTAGGCTCTCCCTATGGCCACGATCGCGGTGGAGAACTACCTGAAGCACGCCCTGCTGCTGGCGGAACGCTCCCCGGACGGCCTCGTCCCGATGGGAGAACTCGCCACCGCCATGGAGGTGGTGCCGGGGACCGCCACGACGATGGTCAAGGCGCTGGCGGACTCCGGCCTAGTTCTGCACGAGCCCCGGCGCGGGCTGCGCCTCACCGCCGCCGGCCGCCGGGTCGCGCTCAATGTACTGCGCAAGCACCGGCTGGTCGAAACCTTCCTCGTCAACGTCCTCGAGATGGACTGGGCGCAGGTGCACGCGGAGGCGGAGCAGTTGGAACACGCGATCTCGGACGCGGTGCTGGACCGGTTGGACGCCCTGCTCGGCCATCCGGCAACCGATCCGCACGGCGATCCTATCCCCAGCGTCGAGGGGACCCTTAACTCGGCCGTTTACGCCACCCTGGCCACCTGCGCGACGGAGATCTCTCTCCGCGTGGTGCGGGTGACGGACCAGTCGGCGGACTTCCTGACCTTTGCGGAGGCGCACGGCCTGCGCCCGGGCGCGGTGGCGCACGTCGTCGACCGCAACTTGCCCGCGGGGCTGGTCACCTTGCGGCGCCCCCGGGGCAAGCCGTTCGCCCTTAGTCTCGCCGCGGCGGGACGGATCTGGGTGGCGCCCAACGAGGCCGGTTGAGACGGCGAAGCTTCACCACTCCCAGTTGAAGCGCAGGGTATGGATCCAGTCGGGCGCCCGGCGGTTCAGCCCGCGCTGGATCTGATAGTCGATCTCGAGCCCGCCCCAGGGCCGCAGCAAGGCGCCGGCGCCGAGGGTGCCCTCGCGGGCGGACCACGTGCCTGACTCCGCGTCTAAGGTCACTTCGGCGTAGGCGGAGAGCAGCCGGAACAGGTCCCGGCGGACGTAGGCGGCGCCGCTCCAACGGTGGCGGCGGCCATCCGCGCTCGAGGCAGAGTCCCAATGGAGCATCGCGCCGGTCACAATCCCGGCGGGCCCCTCGCTCGCCCACGGCAAAATCAAGCCCCCGTCCATCCGCTCGCTGCCGAGCCCCGCGGTCGACGTGGGCAGGCGCACGTAGGGGATCAGGGCCAGGGCGGCGGCGCCGGAGTCCAGGCGCCAGAAGGTCCATTTCGTCCGGAGGCTGACATCGCCGAAGCCGGCGTCCGAGTCGCGGCGGCCGCCGAGGGAAACCGACTGGCGCAGGAAGAGGTCGACGCCCACCTGCAGGTCTAGCGAGCGGGTGAGGCCGGTCGTGAGCAGGGTTGAGCCGACCGCGAGGGCGTCCACCGTCCCGCCATCGGCATCGGCGTGGCCGACGGTGAAGCGCACCCCGTCCACCCGCAGCAGGACGCGCCCGGGCGCGACGGTGTGCGGGGTCTCGGTGACCTGGGCGGCCAGCGGGAGGCTGGCGAGGCCGAGCGCGCAGGACAGCAGCAGGGAGGACAGGGGGCGGCGCATCAGCATCATCCGGCGGGAACTTTCCGGCGACGGGTGCAGCCGGCGAGGACAAAATGGGGCGGCCACGAGCCACTTCCCCCTTGCGCGCGCCGCGGGGCGGGGCCCAGATTCCGCGCGATGTCGCAGGGTTTCGCCCGCCTCGTGTTCGCCTTCACGGCCCTCTTCTTCGGGGCGTTCTTTCTCTGGCCGGTGCTGCAGATCCTGCGGGGCGGCTTCGTGGATGCGGACGGCCGCTTCACCTTGGCCTACCTGGGCGCGATCCTCGCGGATCCGCACCACTTGGGGGCGTTGGGTAATTCGCTGCTGCTGGCGGCGACCACCACGTGCCTCGCGCTCGGCCTCGCGTTGCCCTTGGCGTGGGTGAGCGACCGGTTCCGGTTCCCGGGCAAGGCCCTGTTGGGGGCGCTGATCTTGGTCCCGATGATCTTGCCGCCCTTCGTCGGGGCGATCGGCATCAAGCAGATCTTCGGGCAGTACGGGGCCTTGAATTGCCTGCTGCAACTGGCGGGGTTGCTGGAGCCGGGAGAGACAATCGACTGGTTCGCGCGCCACCAGTTCTGGGGCATCGCGGCCGTGCAGGCCCTGTCGCTGTACCCGATCATCTACCTGAACGCGGTGGCGGCGCTGGCGAACGTGGATCCGGCGATGGAGGAGGCGGCGCAGAACCTGGGTTGCACGGGCTTCCGGCGCTTCCGGCGGATCACCCTGCCGCTGATCCGGCCCGGACTGTTCGCGGGGGGCACCATCGTCTTCATCTGGGCCTTCACCGAGCTGGGGACGCCGCTCGTGTTTGACTACGACCGCGTGACCAGCGTGCAGATTTACCACGGGTTGAAGGACATCGGGATGAATCCCCTGCCCTTCGCGCTGGTGGCCGTGATGCTGGTCGCCTCCGTGGGCCTCTATGCGGTGAGCAAGCTGCTGTTCGGCCGGTCCAGCCACGCGATGATGGCCAAGGCGACCTCGTCCGGCGGGGCGCGGGCGCTGCCGGCGGGGCGCGCCTGGCTCTGCACCGGGCTGTTCGCCGGGATCACGTTCCTCGCGGTGCTGCCCCACCTGGGCGTGATTCTCGTGGCCTTCGCGGAGGACTGGTACGGTTCGATCCTGCCCACCCGCTACACGCTGGAGAACTTTGAACTGGCGCTGGGCCACGACCTGACGGTTTCCGCGATCGCGAACAGCCTGCGCTTCGCGAGCATTTCCGCGGTGATCGACATCGTCTTGGGGGTGGCGATCGCCTATGTGGTTGTGCGCAGCCGGATCGCCGGGCGGCAGGTGCTCGACTTCCTCGCGATGTTACCCCTCGCGGTACCGGGGCTGGTGCTGGCTTTCGGCTATCTGGCGATGGCGCAGGACGGGCGCTTCTTCTCGTTCCTCAACCCGACGCGGGATCCGACGATCCTGCTGATCATCGCCTATTCGGTGCGCCGGCTGCCGTACGTGGTCCGCTCGGCTGCGGCCGGCTTCCAGCAGACCAGCGAAACCCTGGAGGAGGCGGCGCAGAACCTCGGTTGCCCGCCCCTTAAGGCGACCATCAAAATCACCTTGCCGCTCATCGCCGCGAACCTGATCGCGGGCGGGCTGCTGGCCTTCGCGTTCGCGATGCTAGAGGTCAGTGATTCGCTCATCCTGGCGCAGAAGCAGGCCTATTATCCCATCACCAAGGCGATCCTCGAACTGTTCCAACTGCTGGGGGATGGAAAGTTCATCGCCAGCGCGCTGGGCGTCTGGGCGATGGTTTTCCTTGGGGTGACCATCGCGGGACTTTCGCTGCTGCTGGGGCGTCGCCTGGGCGCCCTCTTCCGCGTCTGAACCGCCGATGCCGGCCCTGCTGCTTGCCTCGCTGATCTGGGCCTGCTCGTTCGGGCTGATCAAGCGCCACCTGGCGGGGGTGGATCCCGCCTGGGTGACCGCGGCTCGGCTCGGGCTGGCGGCGCTGGTGTTCCTGCCTTTCGTGCGGCCACGGGCGCTGGGGTTCCGCGGCGCCGCGACCCTCGCCGGCATCGGGGCGCTCCAGTTCGGGGTGATGTACGTCCTGTACCTCGAGAGCTTCCGGCACCTGCGGGCGCACGAGGTCGCGCTGTTCACGCTGACCACGCCGCTGTTCGTGACGCTGCTGGCGGACCTGCGGGAGCGGCGCCTCCGGCCGTGGGCGTTGGGGGCCTCCCTGCTCGCGATCGCGGGCGCGGCCCTGCTGGTGAACCGGGCGGCGGATTTCGCGGTGACGCTGCGCGGGGTCCTGCTGGTGCAGGGGGCCAACCTCGCGTTTGCGGCCGGCCAGCTGGCCTATCGCGGCTGGAGCCGGGCCCGCCCCGCCCTGCCGGACCACGCGGCGATGGGGCTGCTCTATGGCGGCGGAATGCTGCCCGCGCTGCTCCTGATCGCCCGCCAACCCGTGCCGCCCCGGCTGGACGGCGGCCAGCTCCTGACGGTAGCCTACCTGGGGCTCGTCGCCTCCGGCTTGGGCTTCTACCTTTGGAACGCGGGCGCCCGCCGCTGCGGCACGGGCACCCTCGCGGTGATGAACAACGCCAAGGTGCCTCTGGGCGTGGCCGCGTCTCTCCTGCTCTTTGGGGAAAATGCCGAGCCGGGGCCGCTGCTGCTGAGCCTGCTGGCGATGGCCGCGGCGGTGCTGCTCGCGGAACGGGGGCGCCCGCCGGCGCAATGAGTTTCGTGGGGCGGCTCAGGCCTTCGCGTAGAAGGCGTTGATCTTGTCCGCGACGTCCCGGAAGCCGATGTCCTCGCTGTAGATCACCTTGTATTCCTCGATGGCGAGGTCCGCCTTGCCCATCGCCTCGTAGCAGGCCCCCAGCTCATAAATGACCTCCTTCTTGGCGTCATCCATCGTCGTGAGCTCGTTCTTGGCGAGCGTGAGCTGGGTGACGGCAAGGTCAAAGAGGCGCTTCGTCTTGAAGCAGCGGCCGAGCCCGACGAGCGAGTTGACCCGGACGGCGGGCCCCTTCTGCGACTGCTGGAACTGGGCGATGGCGGCATCGACCTGGCCGGATTCGAGCAGCAGCCCGCCGAGCGCGAAGCGGGCCGGATAGTCGTTCGGGTAGCGCTCCACGTAGCGCCGGGCCTCGGTGAGCTTGAAGTCCGCAAGCTCCTTGCGGGCCGCCTCGAGGCGGGCCTGGGCGGCGGCGTCGCCGGGGGCGGCGGCCACGGCGGCCTCGGCGGCCTTCGTGTGCTGCTCGATCACCGCGGTCGCCAGTTCGGATTCCTGCTTCTCGAGCGCGGCGTCGGCCCGGCCGGCCGGCTGCTCCCGCGCCTTGCGGACCCACGCGAGCGACTCGTCGAGGTTGCCCATCTGCCGGTAGGCCTGCGCCACCGTGCGGTAGTGGTTCAGATTGTTGGGCTCCTTGGCGACCCGCGCGAGGGCCTCCTCCAGCAGCCGGTTGCCCATCGTGTCGCCGGTCACGACCTTCGCCGCCTGCTCCAGCGAGACGGCCTGGGCCTCGTCGCGCAGCTTGTCCCGGAACGAGGTTTGATCGTCCCACTTCTGCTTGCCGACCGTCTGGGCGACGGAGGCCTTGCGCATCAGGTTCTGGGCCTCGGCATCGGCCGGGCGGTCGCGGAGGATGTCATCGGCCACCTTGAGGGCCTCGGCGGGCTTGCCGGCGGCAAGCCAGGCTTCGGCGAGGGATAGCAGGTTGGCGCGGTTGGCCGGTTCCTGCTCCCGGACGGCTTCGAGGGCGAAGGCCACCGTCTCCGGCAAGTTCAGGCCCCTGGCCGCCTCGGCGAGCAACTTGAGGGCGCCGACGCTGGTCGGATCCTTTTCCAGCAGACCCTCGGCCGCCTCGAGCATCTGGGCGGGTTCCTTTTTGGCCGCGGTCAGCAGCACGGGGGCCGCGGAGAGGCCGGAGAGGGCGCGCCCGACGAAGCAGCCGCCCTTGCCGCGATGCGCGCGGAGTTGGGCCACCCGGCGGAGCTTCCGGACCGGCAGGCACCCGGGCTGCATCCGCAGCACCTGCTCAGTGACCTCGATCACGTATTCGAGGTTGCCCCGATCCAGCGCGATCCGCGCGTTCTCGATCAGCTTCTGATGTCGGGGATCCAGGGAAGCGACGGGAATCTCGGGCATACGCCTAGAACCAAGGGCGCGGGATCGGCGGCGGTCAACGTCAGAGTCGGCCTAACACACTCACTGTCCGGCAGCTGTAACCTTTTCGGTCCCTAATCGTCCGCCGCGATCCCCTCGGCCCGCACCGCCGCGGCCAGCTGCCCCAAGCCGGCGGCCACGTCCGCATCCGCAGGCCCCTCCACGAGCAGACGCAGCAAAGGCTCAGTGCCCGAATAGCGAACCAGAATCCGGCCGCGCCCGGCCAGGCTGGCTTCGAGGGTCGCGATCGCCGCGGAAAGGACGGGCAGATTGGCCAGCGGGGGCCGCGCCCGGACCCGGATCGCCGCGGTCCGTTGCGGGAAACGCTCCCATTGCCGCCGCAGTTGGGACAGGGGCTCACCCCGGCGCCGCATCACTTCCAAAACGCGCAGCGCCGCGACCAAGCCATCGCCCGTGGGCGAGAGGTCCCCGCAGACGATATGCCCGGAGGTCTCGCCGCCGAGCGTGGCTCCTTCCGCCCGCATCCGCGCAATGACCTGACGGTCCCCGGTCGCGGTCCGCAGGACCCGGCCGCCGCGGCGGGCGATCGCGGCGTCGACCCCGAGGTTGCTCTGTTCCGTGACCACCAGCGTGCGCCCCGGGAGCGCCTCGCGGTCGAGCGCGTCGAGGGCGAGCAACGTGAGAAGATCGTCCCCATCGAGCAGGGTCCCGGTTTCATCAGCGAGGACGAGTCGATCACCATCTCCATCGTGGGCCAGCCCGAGGTGTGCTCGGGTGGATTGGACCGTGGCCCGCATTGTTCCCGGGTGCTCGCTGCCCACCCCGGCGTTGATATTGGTGCCGTCCGGCGCGATGCCGAGGGGGATCACCTCGGCGCCGAGCTGGCGCAGCACCGCGGGGGTCGTTTCCGCCGTGGCACCGTGCGCGCAATCCACGACCAGTCGCCACCCGGCGAGGGCACCTGCCGGGAGAAGCGTCGCGGCCCAGTCACGATACGCTTGCGCCGCGGGGCTCTCCGCGGGCTCGGGGAAGGCCTGCGGCGCGGGCGCGGCTGGCAGACGTTCCTCGATCGCGGCCTCGTCGGCGTCCGTGAGCTTCCGTCCCCCGCGGGTGAAGAACTTGATCCCGTTATCACTGGAGGGATTGTGGGAGGCCGTGAGCACGACTCCGAGGGCGGCGCCGCGGGTCTGGACCGCGCGGGCGACCGCCGGCGTGGGCAGGACGCCCAAGGAAACCGGCCGCAGGCCCGCGGCGGTGATCCCGGCGGCGACCGCGGCCAGCAGCGACGGACCGGAGGCCCGGGGATCACGTCCGAGCAACACTTCGCCGGGCGCATCGGCCGCAAGGGACCAAGTGGCGGCGGACCAGCCGAGGCGGAAGGCAAAGGCCTCGTTCATCACGGGGCCGCCATAGGGCCCGCGGACCCCGTCCGTACCGAAGTAGCGCCGACTCACGCGCGGAAGAACTCGCGGACCGCCGCGAGCTTGCGCTGGACCGCCCCGCCCCGCAGCAGGTCCCGGGCGGGCTCCAGCCCCGCGCGTACGGTTTCCACCCGTCCGGTGAGCCAGAGGCCGGTGGCGGCATTGAGAACCACCGTATCCTCCAGACCCCGGGGCGCCTGGCCCGCCAGTAAACTCTCCACGCGGGCCAGGTTCTCCGCGAGGTCCCCGCCCGCAAGGTCGGCAAAGGGCGCGGGCGCCAGGCCAAAATCCGCCGCGCGCCAGTTGCCGGCCACCTCCCGCCGCGCGCCCACGCCGCGGACCAGATTCTCGGTGGCGGTCGTGAGCTCGTCGATGCCCCGGCCCGGCTCGATGGTGCCGTGGACGACCAGTCCCGCGCGGGTGCCAAGGGCATCGAGCGCGCCGGCCAGTACCGGCACCAGCCCGGGCGAGAAGGTGCCGACGAGCGCGTGGGCCGGGCGTACCGGGTTGATGAGCGGGCCAAGGATGTTGAACACGGTGCGCTGGCCCTGTTGCGCGAGCGCGCGGCGCACGGGGGCAATCAGGCGGAAGGCCGGATGGTAGGCGGGGGCGAAGAGGAAAGCGAAACCGAGTTCACGCAGGGCACCGCGCAGGCGTTCTTCCCCGGCCTCGATGTCCACCCCAAGGCCCGCCAGCAGGTCCGCGCTACCGCAGCGGGAGGTGATGCCGCGATTGCCGTGCTTGATCACGGGCACGCCCGCACTCGCGAGCACCAGCACCACCACGCTGGAGACGTTGAAGCCGCCGGAGTGGTCCCCGCCGGTGCCGACGATGTCGATCGCCCGTCCGGACCATTCGCCGAGCCCGGGATCCCGGGCCCGGTCGCGGAAGGCCACCGCGAAGGCCGCCACCTCGGCGGGCGTCTCGCCGCGCCGCGCCAGAGCGGTGAGGAACGCGCCCTTGTCAGCCTCCGTCTCCTCGGGGCCCGCGAGCGCGCCCGCGATCCGTTGCACTTCCGCCGCGGTCAGTTCCCGCCCGGCGGCCACCTCGGGAGTCAGTTCAGCAAGCAGGGGCATAAGCGGCAGCGAACGCCCCCGCACCGTGGCCGCCAACCAAATTCCGCCCGGCAAAACCCACTTGCCTCGCGCGAAGGCCCCCGCCGAGGATGCCGGCTCAATGATCATCCGACCCAAGGTTCGCGGCTTCGTCTGCGTCACCGCCCATCCCGAGGGCTGCGCGGCGCACGTTCAGGAGTGGATCGACCACGTGAAGGCCAAGGGCCCCGTGGCCCGCGGCCCCAAGCGGGTGCTCGTGATCGGGGCCTCCACCGGCTATGGCCTCGCCTCGCGCATCACCGCGGCCTTCGGCTCCGGTGCCGCCACCGTGGGCGTGTTCTTCGAACGACCCTCCGAGGAAGGGCGCCCCGCCACCCCCGGCTGGTACAACACCCTCGCCTTCACGCGCGCCGCCCGCGCGGCCGGACTCAAGGCCTGCAACCTGAACGGCGACGCCTTTTCGGACGACATCAAGCGCCAGGCCCTCGCGACGGTCCGCGCCGAGCTCGGCCAGGTGGATCTCGTGGTCTATTCCCTCGCCTCCCCGCGCCGCACCCACCCCCGCACCGGGGTCGTCCACCGCTCGGTCCTCAAGCCGGTCGGCCAACCCTACACCAATCGGACGGTCGACACGGACAAGGGCATCGTGAGCGACGTGACCATCGAGCCGGCGACGGAGGCGGAGATCGCCGATACGGTGGCGGTGATGGGCGGCGAGGATTGGGAACTCTGGATGAACGCCCTCGCGGAGGGCGGCCTGCTCGCCCCCGGGGCGCAGTCGGTGGCCTACTCCTACATCGGGCCGGAGGTGACGTGGGCGGTCTACAAGAACGGGACCATCGGGCTGGCGAAGAACGACCTCGAGCGCGCCGCCCGCAACATCGATTCCCTCCTGAAGCTGAACGGCGGCGGCCGGGCCTTTGTTTCCGTGAACAAGGCCCTCGTGACGCAGGCCAGCTCGGCGATCCCGGTGGTGCCCCTGTACATCGCCATCCTTTACAAGGTGATGAAGGCCGCCGGCAGCCACGAGGGCTGCATCGAGCAGATCCAGCGGCTGTTCGCCACCGAGCTTTTCGGAGAGCGTCCGCCGCGCTTTGACGAGGCCGGGCGCGTGCGCGTCGACGACTGGGAGATGCGGCCGGAGATCCAGCGGGCCGTGCGCGAGATCTGGCCGCGGGTCACCACGGAGAATCTGGCTCAGGAGACGGACATCGCCGGCTACCGCTCCGAGTTCCTGAAGCTGTTCGGCTTCGGCTTGCCCGGGATCAATTACGAGGCGGAGACCGAGCCGCACCACCCGATGATCTGAGGGCCGTCCCGTGCGCGCCGTGCTGCAACGCGTCTCCGCGGCGCGCGTCACCGTGGACGGCGAGGAGACCGGTGCGATCGGTCCCGGCCTGCTGATCCTCCTGGGCGTGGCGGCCGAGGATAACGAGGAGGATGCAAGCTGGCTGGTCGGGCGGATCCTGGCCTTGCGGGTGTTCGCGGACGAGGCGGGAAGGCTGGACCGGAGCCTGATCGACACCGGCGGCGGGCTGCTGGTGGTGAGCCAGTTCACGCTGTTGGCGAGTTTGCGCAAGGGCACCCGGCCCTCCTTCCATCCCGCGGCCCGCCCGGAGGTCGCGCGGCCGCTCTACGATCGCTTCTGCGCTTTGGCGGCCGAAGCTCTGGGCCGGCCGGTGGCGACGGGCCGCTTTGGCGCGGAGATGGCGGTCAGTTCGGTCAACGCCGGCCCGGTCACCTTGCTCCTGGACTCGCGCCGGCGCGAGTGAGGAGGATATCCCTCCACCTAATTTCGGGGCCAAGACTGATCTTGCCGCAGGCGGTGATTGGGATTCCCGTCTCGCGGTGAGCATCGCTGAACTCCAAAAGCTTCCCCGCCTCGAAAAGTTGCGGATCGTCGAGGCGCTGTGGGGGGACTTGGCGACGGAGGATGGCGCTTTCGACAGCCCGGCTTGGCACGCCGAGGCCTTGCGTCAGACTGCGGCAGATTGGGAGTCAGGCGCCCTGAAAGCACTCGAATGGGAAGAAGCCAAAGCGGACCTGAGACGGCGCTTGGCGTGAAAATCCGCATCCTTCGGCCCGCGGCCGAGCGAAAAGCTGAATTGGGCCGCGAATCCGCGATACCGTCGCGCGACTGAGGGTGCATTCGGGCTAATCTCGTTTGCGTTGGGGAACCTCCCCTAGCTGGCGAGGTCAAGTTGGGAACAATTCCCCACTTCGGAATCCTGCGCGCAGACTAATTTAGTCCCATCCCTCTATCCTGCAAAGCTTAATGAAACAGTGACGCTTTGGCACGCCCTGTGCAGAGCTTGTGAACACACCACCATGCAAACCCCGTTCCCCCTTCCCCCCCAAGGCGCGGAACCGCTCTTCACCCGCGAACGCCGCCAACACCGGCTGCAGCGGTTTCTGGAAACGTTCGAGCGGACCGCGCTGCCGAGCCTGAACCTCCCGACCGAGTTGGCGTCCCTGCGCGGCCCGGTTCCGACGGAGTTTCGCGCCGGCGACGAGCGTCCGGCCTGATTCCCAAGCGGGAGCCCAAGATTCAGCCCGGCACCGTCAGGGGCCGGCCGTTGTCCTTGGGGCCCAGCGCCAGCAGGAAGGGTGCGGCCCGCCGCGCCCAGTCCTCCGGCGTCGGGTAATCCCCCGCGCCTTCGCCCCAGCACGAGCGGAGCAGTTCCGTGTCGATCACGCCGGGATTGAGCGGGACCGCCGCCATCCCGGCGGGTAACTCGGCCGCCAGCGCGCGCGTGAGCCCCTCGATCGCCCACTTGGACATACAGTAGGAGGCCACCTGCGGGGCGACGCTCCGGCCCCAGCCGGAACTCAGGTTGACGATGACGCCGCGGCCCCGCGCGACCATCGCGGGCACAAAGTGCCGGATCACGTTCTGCACCCCACGGATGTTCGCGTCCACCAGCCGCGTGAATTCCCGGTCATCCTGCTCCCAAAGCGGCGCCAGCCGGTTGATGACCGCGGCGTTGTTGATGAGCAGGTCCGGGGGCTGATCGTGCTCAAGCACCTTGGCGGCCCAGAGCGCCACTTTGGCGTCGAGCCCGACATCGACGCAGGTGAAGTCGTGGGGCGCCCCGTGGGTCATCCGGAGGTCGAAGATGGCCCCACCCGTGCGGCCGCAACCGATGACCGTGTGCCCGGCGGCGATGAACTCCCCGACCAGCGCCCGGCCGAGGCCCCGGGTCACTCCCGTGATGACAATCTTCATAGGCGAAGCCGGAGCGTGCGCGGAGGGGCGGCGCCGAGGCGAGCCGGAAGCGGCGCCCCGGCGGGCAATGGCGTTGCCAGCCGGGGCTCGCGCCTGCTGGTCTGGCCCGGATGAAGTTAACCGCCCCCCACCTGTTCCTGCTCCCCTTGCTGCTGGGCGTGAGCGCCTTCGCCGGCCCGCGGCCGAATGTGCTGCTGCTGTGCGTCGACGACCTGAAGCCGAACCTCGGCGCCTACGGCGACCCCTGGGCGCGGACGCCGCACCTCGACCGTCTCGCCGGCCGCGGGATGCGCTTCGATCTGGCCTTCTGCAACCAGTCCGTCTGCTCCCCTTCGCGCAACAACCTGCTGCTCGGCTCCCGTTCGACCTCGCTCGGCATCTACGGCCTGGCGCAGAACTTCCGGCAGGCCGTACCGGGCGCCGTCACCCTCACCCAGCACTTCATCCGGCAGGGTTGGCGAGCCGAGGCCGTGGGCAAGATCCTGCATACCGGCCACGGTAACCGCGACGATGACGCCTCGTGGAGCGTGCCCACCGTCGTGGAGAAGGTGGTCGAGTACCTGGACCCGGCGAATTCGGCCAATGGCCAACTGACCCGCGAGGAGGCCTACTTCACCAACCAGCGCCTGGGCGAGATTCGCACGCTGCCCCGCGGCGCCGCCTGGGAACGGCTCGACGTCCCCGATTCGGCCTACGCCGATGGGCGGATCGCCGACGAGGGCATCCGCCGCCTCCAGGCCGCCGCCGGCCGGCAAGACACGCCCTTCTTCCTCGCCCTCGGCTTCGTGAAGCCGCATTTGCCCTTCACCGCTCCCTCCCGCTACTGGGACCTGCACGATCCGGCGCGATTGCCCTTGGCGGACTTCACCGCGGATCCGGAGGGGGCCCCCGCTTACGCCGGCAAGGTCGGAGGCGAGATCGTCAACTACAGTCCGCTTGAGGTGGACAACCTTCGCGGCGAGGCGCTGCAACGGACCTTGATCCACGCCTATTATGCGTGCGTCAGTTACGTGGATGCCCAGATCGGGCGCGTGCTCGCGGAACTGGACCGCCTGGATTTGGCCCGCAACACGCTGATCGTCCTCTGGGGCGACCACGGCTGGCACCTCGGCGACCACGGCTATTGGACGAAGCACACCAATTACGAGCAGGCGAACCGCATCCCGCTCGTCATCGTGGCGCCCGGGGTGGCCCGGCCGGGGACCTTCTCGCGGCAGCCGGCGGAGACGGTGGATATTTTCCCGACGCTGGCGGAGCTGGCGGGCTTGCCCCGGCCGGTCGGACCCCAGCCGATTGACGGCGTGAGCCTGGTCCCGGTGTTGCGGGATCCGGCCGCGCGCGTCCGCGACCACGCCTATCATTGCTACCCTCGCGAGGGACGGATGGGCCGCGCGATCCGCACCGAGCAACACCGGCTCGTGGAATGGAAGCGCCCGGGCGCGGCGCCGGAGACGGCGGAGCTGGAATTGTACGATTACGCAGCCGATCCGGCGGAGCGACGCAATCTCGCGGCGGCGCAGCCGGAGGTCGTGGCCCGGCTGCGCGCGATCCTCGCGCGTCACCCCGAGGCGCGCCCCTCGCTGTCCGCCCCAGGCAGCAAGAAAGCCAAGTGACGGCGGCGCCGGGGTCAGCCCCAGGCGAATAGCTGTTGCAGCACGGTCTCGAGATCCTTGCCCGCCTTCCAGCCGCCGCGCCACGGCACCGCGAGGATGCGGCTGCGCTGTTGGCGACCAATCGCGGGATCGACTTCCAGGAAGGAAGCTTGGTTCACCGGCAGACCTGTCGTCTCCGCGGCGCTCAGCGGGGTCCAGGCAAAGGGCAACCCGGTCCAATGGCACCGGATTTCCCAGCCAGCCACGGGGCCGAGGGGCAGCGGCTGACGGACCAGCGCGGGATAACGTTCGACGAAATCGGGCCGGCGGAACGAGGCCACCCGGAAGCGCACCGCGGTGGGTAAACGCGCGAGGAAGTCCCGTGGTTCAGCCACCTTGCCTTCCCGCCACTCATCGAAGAACCGCACCGGATCCACCCCGAGCAGGTTCATCCCGTTCCACATCCCGTGCTCATTACGTCCGCCGAGGCGGCGGCGCAGGTACCAGCCGTCAAAGTCCCGCGTCACCGCCAGCCCGACCTCGAAATGCAAGTGCGCCCGCGCCGGCGGGATGCGGTAGCCGCCGGTGCTGTGCCCCATCACGCCCAGCGTCTGCCCCGCCTGCACCGCGGCCCCGGGACGCACCTCGGGGGAGATCCGCGCGAGGTGGGCGTAAAGGGTGTAAACGGCGGGTTGCCGCGCGGGGTGCTCCAGCACCACGTAGCGGCCGTACCCGCTGTTCCCGGCGGTCCCGCTGACGTGACGCACGACGCCCTCCATCGCGGCGAAGACCGGGTCGGTGGCATTGCCCTGCCGGTCGCGGCCCACCGGCTGGATGTCGATGCCCTCGTGAAAACGACTGCCCCCGCTCCGCACCCCGCCGAATCCCCCGGATGCGGGATCGCCGGAGCCGGCGTGCTGGAGCCATTCGGAAACGGGCCGGCGTTCGCGCCAGCCCGGGTGCGGTGTGGGCCAGACCAGTTCAAAGCCCGGCCGGGTGGGCGCGGAGGCGCCCCGCGCGCACGTCCAGGCCGAAAGCCCGCCCAAAAACGCCCTTCGCCTCATCCCTTCCTCCGCAGTTCCCGCTGCAGGAATTCGGTGGTGCGCCGCAGCTTCTCCACCAGCTCGGGCAGGGCCTCGTCGTCCACCTCCACGAAACAGTACAGGATCCCGTCCGTGATGGGACCATCGATCCGGCGCACGCCGCTGGCGACTCCATCGAGGAAAAGCACGAGCCGGCGGCCCTGATTCGAACCGGTCATCCGGTACAGGTCACGGGCGGCGGACGGCGAAACCTGGAACATCAGGCAACGGCCCAGTTCCACCTGCACCAACTCGACGTTGATGATGTCCCCTTCGGTCACCACGGGCTGGGGATTCAGCCCGAGCCTGAGGCCGCTGCGCGGCAGCGTCGAAGGCACCCCTTGGCCCTGCTGGTTTTCCAAGTGGAAACGGGCGGTCAGCCGGGCCTCGGCGGGCAGCGGCGGGGTCGAGGCGCAGCCCCCGAGCGCCAGCGCCAAGGCGAAGAGCAGCAGGGCCCGCGGCATCAGGCGGGGACTCCGGTTTCGAGCGCGGCGATGATCCGCACGGCGAGGGCGTCCGCCAGCAGGCGTCCCCGGGGCGTGAGGCGAAGCGTGTCGGCGGACCGCTGCAGCATCCCTTCAGCCTCCAAGGTCGCCAGCTCCGCGTCGAGCGCCAACCACGGGAGCTCGGGGACCCGGCGGCGCCACGGGGCGAGATCCACCCCGGCGTTCATCCGGAGCCCGAAGATGACGGCATCCTCCGCCAGCAGGGCCGGGGTGAGCCGGGTGCGTTCGCCGGTCAGGCGCTCCCCTTGGTCGAGGGCGGTCAGCCACGCCTCCAGATCCGCGATGTTGCTGCCGCGCCAATCGCCCTCTTGGGAGGCGGCCGAGGGGCCGAGTCCGATCCACTGCCCCATCCGCCACGTCGAGACGTTGTGGGCGCAGGCGTGGCCGGGCCGGGCAAAGTTGGACACCTCGTACTGGGCGTAGCCGGCGGCCGCCAGCTGGGCCCAGGTGTCCTCGTACAGTCGCGCCTCGAACTCCGGATCCAGCCGCACCCGGCCCTGCGACAGCTTCAGCCACAGGCGCGTGTCCTCCTCGAAGGTCAGGCAATAGGTCGAGAGATGGTCGGGGCCAAGCTCGACCGCGCGCCGCACGTCCGCCGCCCACTCCTCGGCCGTCTGGCCGGGCAGGGCAAACATCAGGTCCAGGTTCACGCTCGCGAAACCCGCGCCGTGGATGCATTCCCAGGCCCGTTCGATCTGCGCGAGTGAATGCCGGCGACCCAAGGCCTCCAGCAAGGCCGGCTGAAAGCTCTGGACCCCGAGGGAAATCCGCGTGACCCCGCCTTCCCGCAGGACGGCGAGGCGTTCGGGGCTCACTGACCCCGGCGCAAGTTCGATGCTCCATTCCCTGGGGGAGCCGCCGCAACGGGCACGGATGACCTCCAGCAACCGGGCGAGATCGCGGGGGGCCAGTAATCCGGGCGTGCCCCCGCCGATGAAGACGGTGTCGATGCGGGCCGGCGTGGGCACCAGTTCCGCCTCCCGGGCCACACCCGCCAGATAGCGCCGGATCTGCCCCGCCTCCGGTTGTTCCTGGTAGAAGGCGCAGAAGTCGCAGGTGGACGCGCAGAACGGGACGTGCACGTAAAGCCCCGTGGATTGCTCCGGCGAGGGCCACGTGACGGCGGGGAACCCGGACCGCTCCGAACCTGTCATCGACCCGTTCATGGCTTGCCATTGAAGCCGGCTCTTCCCACCACTCATAGGAAAAAATGCACTCCCTCGTCCGTCCCGTCGCGACCAAGATCCTCGTCTGGCTAGCCTGCGCCGCCGGCCTTGCGCTCCTCAGTGGGTGCGACGCGGTGACGCTCACGGACCTCACGCCGAAGTCGATGGCGGAGAACCCGTCCCAGATCTACACCTTCAGCCTCCGCATCGCGAAGCGCACGAGCACCGTGGTCGGGCTGACGCCGAACATTGTGGTCGACGGGAAGAGCTTCGAGATGAAGCCCAGCCCGCTCGGCGGCGGCCTGCACGAGTTCGAGTATCAGCTGCCTGCCGGCCGCGACCGTCTGGCCTACTACTTCCTCGTGACCTACAACGTCGAGGGTAACGGCGTCCTCACCCCCCGCGAGGCCTACACGCAGGTCGAGACGGTGCAGATCGTACGCCGCTACGTGCTGTCGCTGGAGGTCAACCGCGGCCCGGTCGGAGCCCGGATCAGCGTGGTCGGCCGCGGCTTCACCCCGCAGGACGTGATCCAGTTCAATGGTTCTCCCGCTCGGACCGCCTTCGAGTCACCCAACTCCATCAGCTTCTTCGTCCCGGCCCTCGAGGCCAACCGCAACTATCAGGTGGCCGTGGCCAGCGCCGCGGGCACCTCTCCGGTGGGCACCTTCCGGATCGACCCGAGTAGCATCACGGTCTCCCCGTCCGCCCTCACCCTCCGCACCGGCGAGCGCGCCAGTCTGAGCTTCGCGCTGCCCAATCCCGCCCCGGTCGGCGGCACCCTGCTGGACGTCGCCACCGACGTGCCCGAGAGCGTGATTATGCCCGAGGTGATCGTGCCGCAGGGACAGACGCAGGTGACCGTGAACGTCGAGGGCGGCAAGCCGGGCTCCGGCAAACTGTACCTCAAGGGCTACGGCTCCGGCGAGGTGACCGTGCCCGTGACGGTCAGCCCCCGCTGATGGGGCTCAGCGCCAATTCAATGACCACCGGACGGTGGTCGCTGGCCTGACGCACGTCCGGTCCGTCCAGAATCACGCCCGGCCCCGCGACCCACGGCGCCAAGGCGGGCGAGAACAGGATCAGATCGACCCGCGCGTAGGTCTCCCCCCGGCGGTAGTGGTGCGTCCACGAGTCGCCCCGCTCATCGGCCGCCGGCGCCAGGCGGAGCACCTCGGTGCGGCCGCGCCGACGGAGCAGTTGCACCGCTGGGCCATTCGGGACCTCGTTGCAGTCGCCCAAGAGCAGGAAACGGGCGCCACGGGCATCGGGGAAGCGTTCGCGCAGGCGGTCCCGCACCGCCCCGGCCTCCGCCCGCCGGAGCGCGTCTGCCCGGGGATCGCGGGGGTCGTCGGACAAGGGGCTCTTCAGGTGCAGGACGATCAGCGTGAGGTCGCCCTCGGAAGTGACGAGCGTCGCTTCCAGCAAGCCGCGGCGCAGGCGGGTGGTCTGGCCCAGGTAGGGAAACTCCAGGTCCCGGTGCGTGTGGACCGCGTGAAGCGGACGTCGTGACAGCAGGGCGTTGCGCCGGGGCTCGCCGTCCGCGGCGATGGCGCGGTGGGGGTAATGGAGCCCCTCCCGGGCGAGGTCGCGCGCCAGTTCCTCCAGATACGCGGGCGGACCCATTTCCTGCAGGGCCAGCACATCGGCGTCGAGGCGGTGTAAAGCGGCTCGCAGGGCGGCCTTTTCGGCCTCCGGCTTGGGATATTCGGAGCGGTAACCGGCGGCGGTCACGCGGCCGGCCGGTCCGTAGTTGGCGATATTCCAGGTCGCGATCCGAAGGGGTTCCCCGGCCAACCGGCCCGCGGCCAACAGCAGGAGGAGCACCCCGGTCCTCCGACCGCGACCGATGCGGGGAGCCAGCCTCGGGCTCACCCCCGGGCGGGCGCCGCCAGCAGCGCCCGTTCCCGCTCCACCAGCGTGGGGTGCGAGTAATGGAACCCGCTGTACCACGGGTGCGGAGTGAGGTTGGTGAGGTTCTTCTGCGCCAGCTTGCGAAGCGCGGCGATCATCGGGGCCGCCCCGCCGACCGCTTCCCGGGCGAAGGCGTCCGCCTCGTACTCGTGACGGCGCGAAAGCAGGTTGCTAAGCGGGGAGAACCAGAAGGTGACGGCGCCGCTGAGCAGCCCGAAGAGCAGGAATGAGGGCGCGAGCTGGGCGGGCGGGAACCCGAAGGCGGGGTTGAACCAGGAGCTGTTCGCCAACCAGGCGATGGCCGCAAAGGCCGAGAGCATCATCAGCGCCGAGAGCGCGATCAGCTTGGGGATATGGCCGCGGCGGTAATGGCCGATCTCGTGGGCGAGCACGGCCTCCAGCTCCTCCGCCGTCAGCTGGGCCACGAGCGTGTCGAACAGCACGATCCGCCGGAAGCGGCCGAAGCCCGTGAAGTACGCGTTCGAGTGGCCGGAGCGCTTGGAACCGTCGATGACCTCGATCGCGCGTGCCTGGAAGCCCGTGCGGTCGCCGAGCGCCATCAGACGATCGCGCAACGCCCCCTCCGGCAAGGGCGTGAGCTTGTTGAACAGGGGAAGAATGAGCTTGGGATAGAGGATGAGCATCAGCAGTTGGAACCCGAAGAGCAGGGCGAAGCCCCAGAGCCACCACGCGGCGCCGACCCAGCGCACCAGCGAGAGCAGCGCCCACAGCAGCGGGAAACCCAGCAGAAACATCAGGGCCGTGCCCTTCAACTTGTCGGTGACCCACAATTGCGGGGTCGACTGATTGAAGCCAAAGCGTTGCTCCAGCCGGAACTGCTCCCACCATTCGAACGGCAGCGAGGGGATCGCCAGGAGAACGCTCGCCAGCAGGACGAAGAGGGCCTGGTTCCAAGTGGAGTCCGGATCGCCCCAGACGGCCGTCTCATTGAAGAGCAGGGGCAGAATCCCGCTGAGCAGGGCAAGGGCCAGCACCAGTGTGTCGAACACCTCGGACAGCATCCCGAAGCGCGAGCGGGCCAGGGTGTAATCCACCGCCCGGCGATAGGTGGCCGCGTCCATCGTCGCCGCGACGGCGGGCGGTGCGCTCGCGGCGTTCCGGCGCACCTCCGCGCGATTGAGGGCGGACAGGACGAGGGAGGCGGCGAGGCGGAGGGCCAGCAGGCCGAGGGCGATCCAGAGGACGGAAACCATCCGACCACGAGATGCGATCGCGCGGACGCCGCGAGCCGAAAGATGATTTGAAATACCGCGGTCCGGCTCCATCGTGCCGACGTGGAAAGCTCTTCCGTGCAACCTTCGTTTGAGGAGGCCCTCACCCGGCTCGAGGCCATCGTGGAATCGATGGAGGCGGGCGATGTCCCCCTCGCCGACCTCATCGCCCGCTTCGAGCAGGGCACGCAACTGCTCAAGGTGTGCGAGGGACGGCTCCAGGAGGCCGAGCTCCGGATCGAACAGCTTCGCCGGCAGAAGGACGGGGCCCTCGTGACCGAGCGCTTTGAAACCGCCCGGGAGGCCTGAGCCGATGCCACACCGCACCGCCGCCACCCCCGCGCCCGCGGGCCCCCGCCTGCTCGACGCGATCCAAGGCCCTTCCGATGTCAAGGCCCTCGCCCCCGCGCAGCTGCCGCAGCTGGCGCAGGAGATCCGCGAGGAGCTCATTGCCGTGACCGCCCGCAACGGCGGCCACATCGGGCCCAACCTCGGGGTGGTCGAGCTCACCGTGACGCTGCACCGGGTCTTCGATAGCCCGCGGGATTCCTTTGTCTTCGATGTGGCCCACCAGGGCTACGTCCATAAGCTGTTGACCGGTCGCGGCGGGGACTTCTTCCGGCGGCTCCGCCAGAGCGGTGGGGCGAGCGGCTTCCTCACCCGGGGCGAGAGCCCCCACGACGCCTTCGGGGCAGGCCACGCGGGCACCGCCCTCTCCGCGGCGCTCGGGATGGCGACCGCCCGCGACCTGCGCGGCAGCGCGGAGCACGTGGTGGCGGTCTGCGGCGACGCCGCCTTCACCTGCGGGGTGACGCTCGAGGCGCTCAACAACGTGGTCAGCGCCACCAAGCGGCTGATTGTCATCCTGAACGACAACGAGTGGTCCATCGCGCGCAACGTCGGCGCGATCTCCCGCTACCTGAACCGTCTCAGCACGAACCCCACCTACAACCGCATCCACCACGACGTGGAGGCCTTCTTCAAGAGCTTCCCGGCGGGGGTGGAGATGAACCGGGTCTACACCAAGTGGAAGCGGGAGACGAAGGACTTCTTCGTGGAGTCCTCGCTGTTCGAGAAGTTCGGCCTGCGCTACCTGGGCCCGGTGGATGGCCACGATCTCGAGGCCCTCGCCAAGAACCTGGAGTTCGCCAAGCACTGCGACGTCCCCGTGCTGGTGCACGTTTTGACCAAGAAGGGCCGCGGCCTGCCCGCGGCGGTCGAACACCCGGAGCGTTTCCACGGGGCGTCGCCCTTCGATCCCCTCACCGGCGAAGGCCGCAAGGGAACCACGGGCGCCCCGCCGAACTACCAGGACGTGCTCGGTCAGGCCCTGACCCGTTTCGCCCAGGCGGACCGGAACATCGTGGGGATCACCGCGGCGATGCCCAGCGGCACCGGCTTGTCGCACTTGGCGAACACCCTGCCCGGCCAGTTCTTCGATGTGGGCATCGCCGAGGAGCACGCCGTGCTGTTCGCGGCCGGCCTCGCGACCAAGGGCATCCGGCCCGTCTGCGCGATCTATTCGACGTTCCTTCAGCGCGCCTACGATCAGGTGATCCACGACGTCGCCCTGCAGAACCTGCCGGTCACGTTCTGTATGGACCGGGCCGGGCTATCCCCGGCGGACGGCCCCACCCATCACGGCCTGTTCGACCTTTCCTACCTGCGGTGCGTCCCGAACCTGACGGTGATGCAGCCCAAGGACGAGGATGAGCTCGTCGATATGCTCCACACGGGGCTCCACCTGCCGGGTCCGTCGTGCCTGCGCTACCCCCGTGGCGCGGGCACCGGCCAGCCGATTAAGGCGACGCCCGCGCTGCTGCCCGTCGGCCAGGCCGAGGTCCTGCGCGAGGGTTCCAACATTATGATCTGGGCCTTGGGCTCGATGGTCACAGACGCCCTCGCCCTCGCCGACCGCCTGGCCACGGAGGAGAACCTTTCCGTGGGGGTGGTGAACGCGCGCTTCGTGAAGCCGCTCGACCGGACCCTGCTGCTGAGCCACGCGGCTTGCATTCCCCTGCTCGTCACCTTGGAGGACCACGTGCTGGCTGGTGGCTTTGGCAGCGCGGTGCTCGAGGTGGTGCAGGAGGGCGACTGCCCCTGCGCGGTGGAGCGGTTGGGGTGGCCGGATCGCTTCGTGGAACACGGTTCGAACGTCGAGGTGCTCCGCGCCGCGCACGGTCTGGCCTCGGCGGACCTCCACCGGCGCGTGCTCGCGCGCTGGGGCAGCCTGCAGGCCGAACGAATCCCGGCTGATCTTTGAGGAGCGACCGGCGATCGTCCGATCCTGGTCGAGGTCGCTCATCGCTGGCGCGCCCTCCAATCGCCGTGAACCGCCGCGGACGCGGAATGGCGTGGCGGGGCCGGCTCCACGGGCACCGCACGGGCCCTCGGCTTGCCACCAGCGATCTTCCAGTGATCCTCCAGTGTGCCTCCAGTCGAATTCAGACCCGATCCGAACCTTGATCCGCGTTGAGGCCAGCCAACCGGCGCGAAAAAAGCCGCCCTTGGGAGGGCGGCTCGAAAAGAAAACGGAAACGGGGTCCGCTTACTTCTTGGCCTTGGCGATGTCGCCGGCGCCACCGCACTTGGTGCAGTTCTTGCCATCCTTGGCGGCGTCGACGCAGCACTTGTGGGCGCAGGCCTTGCCGTCCTTGGCGGCGGCGGCGCAGCACTTGCCGGGCTTGCTCTCGGCCGCGCCCGCGAAGGCGAGACCCGTGGCGAAGGCGGACACAAAGAGGAGGGAAAGGAGCTTCTTCATAATTTGGTTTTAGGGACTAAGGTTTAGGGTGCGGGTGGAAATTGGTGCGGGCGGCGGGAGTCGAACCCGCCTCTCAGGCTTGGGAAGCCCACATAATAGCCGATATACTACGCCCGCGAGGGCGCGGAAAGAAGTAGGTGAAGAACGATCGGGCGCAAGCGTAAATCCGCGCCGGCGTAGGATTACCGATAGCCCTTCCGCCCCTCCAGGGCGCTCCGCAGGGTCACCGCATCCGCATAAAGCACCCCTCCCCCGCTCGGCAGGCCAAAGCCGATCCGCGAGGTCCGCACCTCCCGGTCGGCCGGCAGGTGTTCGGTCAGGTAATGGCAGGTCGCCTCGCCCTCGACGTCATTCGGCAGCGCCAAGATGAGCTCCGTGACCTCCCCCGAACGCACCCGCTCCAGCAACGGCGCGAGGTGCAGCTGTTCCGGGCCCACCCCCTGAATGGGCGAAAGCTTGCCGTGCAGCACGTGGTAACGGCCCCGGAAAGCCCCGCTGCGCTCGATCGCCACCAGGTCGGGCACGTGTTCCACCACGCAGACCACGCCGGCGTCGCGGCGCTCATCCGCGCAGATCGCGCAGGCGGGGCCCTCGGCCACGTTGCCGCACCGCTCGCACCGGCGTACCGCGGCCGCGGCCGCTTCCAGCGCCGCCACCAGCTCCGGCAGGCGCGCGGGCTTCTCCACCAGAAGGTGCAGCGCGATGCGCTCGGCCGACCGATAGCCCAAGCCGGGCAACTGCTTCAGCTGCTGCTGCAGGCGTTCAAAGGCCGGACTCATCGCCGCGGAAGACCGGGGCCGCCCCCGGACAAATTAAAACAAGCCCGGCATCTGGAAGGAGCCGGTGACCTTCTGCATCTCGGATTCGTGGTAGTCCTTCGCCTGCTTGGCCGCATCCTGCACCGCGGCCAATACCGTGTCCCCCACCAGCTTGGCATCCTCCTTGAGGAACTCCGGATCGAGCGTGAGGGCCACGAAGCGGCCGCTGCCCGTGACCTTGACCTTCACGGCCCCGCCCCCGCTCGAGACGTCGATCTCCTTCGCGTCCAGCTGGGCCTGCAGCGCCTCGATGCCGCGCTTCATTTTCTCCGCCTGTTTCACCAGTTTGCCGAGTCCAGCCATAGGAAGGGTAAGATTAACCCCGGAAGTGACCCGGGCGATCCGCTCAAGGCGATACAAAACCGGCGTAGCCCGCGCGGAAGTCGGGGTACTGTGGCCGCCAGCCCAGCAGATCCCGCGCGCGGCGGCTCCGGATGATGCGGTCCGGCGCCGGCCCCTCGCGGCGAGGCCCTTCCTCGCCGGTGAAGACCGGCGGCGGCACGCCCAACCGGGACGCCAGCCACGCCACGACCTCGCCACGCGTGGCCGCGCCGTCGTCAGCCAGATTGTAGATTCCGCCGGGAATCCCGGGCGCCGCCCGCAGCACGGCCTCCACGCCCGCCGCGGCGTCGTCGCGGTGGATCAGGTTCAGGTGCACCTCCGGGCGTCCGGAAATCGCCCCCGCACGGACCTGCCGCGCCAGATGATCCCGATCGGGCCCGTAAATCCCCGCCAGCCGCAGGACAAAGGCCCGGAAAGCCGCCGGCTCCGCCAACAGGAGCCGCTCCGCCTCCAACAGCAACTGCGCGCGTTCCCCGCCCCCCACCGGGGCGGTCTCATCGATCTCCGCGCCCCCGGAAACCGGATAGACGGAGGTGCTGCCCGTGTAGACCACGGTGCGAATCCCCGGGCGCGGGCGCGCCCAGCGCAGCAGCGATTGCATCCCCTCGACGTAGCTGCGCCGGTAACCTTCAAGTCCGCCTCCGCCGGCGCTCACGCAATTGACGACCGCGGCAATCCCCTCCGGCACCCGCGAATGCCAGGCGTCCCCGGACAATTCCGCGATCAACGCCGAGATTCCCGCGCGCTCCAGCGCCGCGGCGGTATCCGGATTGCGGGTGAGCCCCGTGACCCTCACCCCACGGGCACGCAACCGGAGCGCCACCGCCTGACCGACGTAGCCGCACCCGACGATGAAAACGCCGCCACCTGAGTCCGCGTCCATTCCTCCATCGCAGCGACTCGTGCCGCCCGCGCGAGGCTAATCCTTCCCGCGTTTCGCCTTGTCGCGTCGCGACCCCGGCGAAACGTTCCCGGGGTGTCCCTCGCCTCCCCTGCCCTCCCGCGCAAGGTTCTGGTGCCCCTCGCGCCCGGCTTTGAGGAACTGGAGGTGGTGGCCCCGGTGGACGTCCTCCGCCGGGCCGGGGCTGAGGTGACCCTTGCCGCCTTGGACGCGACGCTCCCCGTGCGTGGGCGCAACGGACTCACCTTGGTCGCGGATACCCGCTGGGATGCCCTTGGTGAAGGCGCCCACGACTGTTTGCTGCTCCCGGGAGGCCCGGCGGTGGCGCTGCTGCGGCGCCACGCGGGCCTGCTGGCGCGGGTGCGGGCCCAGGACGCCGCCGGCGGTTGGATCGCGGCGATTTGCGCGGCGCCGACGGTATTGCTGGACGCAGGCGTCCTCGGCGGGCGCCGGCACACGGCGCATCCCTCCGTGGCTGGGGAGTTGCCGCGGGCGGAGTGGGGTGAGGCCGTCGTGGTCGATGGGCGACTCATCACTTCGCGCGGGGCTGGTACGGCCCTGGCCTTCGGCCTGGAGGTGGCGGCGCGGGTCGTGTCCCCGGCACAGGCCGCGGCGGTGCGGACGGCGATCGCGGCTTAAGCTCAATTTATGCGGACCTTTGATTTCGCGGTGATCGGCGGCGGCAGCGCCGGCTTCAATGCGGCGCGGGTCGCGGCGGCCTTGGGCCGCCGGACGGCGCTGATCGATGGGGCGAAGGAATTGGGCGGGCTCTGCATTTTGCGGGGCTGCATGCCCTCCAAGACCCTGCTTTACGCGGCCGAGGTCCTGCATCACGCGCGCCACGCGGGCCGGTTCGGCCTGCGGGTGCCCTCCGCGAGGGCGGATATGCCCAAGCTGGCCGCCCGCAAGCGGCGGATCATCGGCGAGTTCGCGTCCTATCGGCAGCAGGCGATGGCCCGGGCGGACTTCTCCCTGATCCGCGCGCAGGCCCGGTTCCTAGATCCGCACACGCTCGCCTTGTCCAACGGGCAGCGGCTACGGGCGAAGCAGTTCCTGATCGCCACCGGTTCCCGGGTCTCGGTCCCGCCCATCGACGGCCTGGCCGAAGCCCAGGCCTGGACCAGCGACGAGGTCTTGGATCTCGATTTCCTGCCGCCGCAGGTGGTCGTGCTGGGAGGGGGCGTCGTGGCCTGCGAGTTGGCGCAGTTGCTGGCGCGGTTGGGTTCCCGGGTGACCGTGATCCAGCGGAGCGCGCAACTGCTCCGCGACCATTCGCCCGAGGCGGCGCAAGCGGTGACGGCGGCCCTGCGGGAGGAAGGCCTGCGGATCATCACGGATACCCGCCTCGAACGGGTGGCGCGCACCCCGCGCGGGTTCCGCGTGGACTACACGCACGCAGGCCGAAGCCACACGCTCCGCACGCCCCATCTGGTGAACGCCTTGGGCCGGGAGCCGCACACCGCCGGACTCGACCTGGCGGCGGCGGGGGTCCGCGTCCTCCCCGGTGGCCGCGTGGGGATCAATCGGTGGCAGCAAACCTCACAGCCCCATATTTACGCGGGGGGCGATTGCAGCGGACCGGCGGAGATCGTGCACATCGCCATTCAACAGGGCGAATTGGCGGCCCGGCACGCCGCGGGCGTCAAAGGACTGAAGCCCGTGGACTTCTCCCTGTTGCTGAACGTGGTCTTCACCGACCCGCAGGTGGCGACCCTGGGACTTTTGGAACGGGAGCTCCAGGCGGCCGGCCGGCCCTATCTGGCGGCCAGCTATCCCTTCAATGATCACGGCAAATCCATCCTGATGGAGGCCCTCCACGGTCACGTGAAGGTCCTCGCGGAGCCGCGGCGTGGCCGGCTGCTGGGCGTGGAGATCGTCGGCCCGTCCGCCGGTGAACTCATCCACGCTTTCACCGGCCCGATGGCGATGCGCGCCACCGCGGCCGACCTGTTGCGGGCGCCCTGGTACCATCCGACTTTGGCCGAGATCGTGACCTACCCTCTGGAGGAGATCGTCGAAAAGCTACCGGGCTGAGGCTGGCTCGGGCCCTGACTGCCTCAGGCGGCGAGGCGCAGCAGGTCCGCGAGGTCCACCCGCCCCTCGTAGAGGGCCTTGCCGACGATGACCCCGTCGAGCCGGGGTTCGCGGCGGGCCAAGGCCGCCAAGGCGATCACATCCTCCCGGCGACTGACGCCGCCGCTGGCGATCACGTTAGCCTTGCCTGCCGCCAGCATCGCCTCCTGGGCGGGGAGATTCGGGCCCGTCAACATCCCATCAGTGCCGATGTCGGTATGGATGAGCGTGCGCACGCCGAGGGCGTCCATTCGCCGGGCCAGATCCAGCGCGCTGAGCCCCGAGTCGGCTACCCAGCCCTTGACCGCCACCTGACCGTTCTTCGCGTCGATGCCGACGGCGATCCGTTCCCCGAAGGCCTGGACCAGTTCGCCGACAAAGGCGGCGCTTTCAGCCGCGCGAGTGCCGATCACGACCCGGGCGACGCCGAGGCCGAGCGCCTGTTCCACGGCCGCCCGCGTGCGCAGGCCGCCGCCGAGCTGGACCTGCAGCCCTTGGGCGACGATGGCGCGGACGGCGGTCCCGTTGCGCGGTTCCCCGGCAAAGGCGCCGTCGAGGTCTACCACGTGGACCCACTTGCTGCCGGCCTGGCGGAACCCGGCGGCGACCGCGGCGGGATCCTCGGCGTAAACCGTCTCCTGATCCGCCCGCCCCTGCAGGAGGCGGACGCACCGGCCACCGCGGATATCAATCGCTGGATAAATGGTCATTTTGGCTTTCCGAAAGGACAGTTTCGTTTTCAGGCTCCGCCGAACGCAACCGAACTTTCGTCCCAATGTCCTCCTACACCGTCCCGCCGTTTCTCGCCGCCCTGCTCGCCGCCCGTTCGCCCTCCGGCTACGAGACGGAGGCTCAGGCGGTGTTCGACGAGCACGTGCGCCCCTCGGCCGACGCCTACGCGCGGGATCCCTTGGGCAACCGCCTCGCGACCCTCAATCCCTCGGGCGACCCGGTGGTGATGTTCGCCGGACACCTGGACGAACTCGGGCTGATCATCACTTACATCAACAAGGAGGGATACCTCTACTTTGATACCATCGGCGGGCACGACCTCAGCGTCATCTCCGGGCGCCGGGTGCTGATCCAGACCGCACAGGGCATCGTGCGGGGCGTGACCGGCAAGCGGGCCATCCACCTGATGGAGGAGGACGAGCGGAAGCGCGTGCCGAAGAAGCACGAGATCTGGATCGACATCGGGGTGCGCTCCAAGGCGGAGGCCCTGGCGCGGGTGAACATCGGGGACGTCGCGACCTACGATCACGGCCTCGAACTGTTCAATGGCAGCATCGGGGCGGCGCGGGCCTTCGACAACAAAGTCGGGGCCTATGTGGTCGGCGAGGCCCTGGTGCGGCTCGCGCGCCAGAAGGATCGCCTGAAGGCGCGGGTCGTGAGCGTGGCGACCACCCAGGAGGAGATCGGGGTCCGCGGGGCGACCACGTCCGCCTACGCGGTCAACCCGCACGTGGCCGTCGCCGTGGACGTCGGCCACGCGACGGATCATCCCGACTGTGACAATCGCCGCTTCGGCGAGACCAAGCTCGGCGGCGGACCGATCCTCTGCCGAGGCGCCAACATCAATCCGCGGGTGTACGAGCGGCTGGAGCGCGCGGCGCGAAAAAACTCCATTCCCTTTCAAGTGGAGGCGGATCCCCGGCCGACCGGCACCGATGCCCGGGCCATCCAAATGGCCCGGGGCGGCGTCGCGACCGGTCTGGTGAGCATTCCTCTCCGCTATATGCACACCCCGAGTGAGGTCGTGGACTTGGAGGACGTGGAGCGCTGCGTGCAGCTGCTGGTCGCCTTCGCCCAGGACATTGAGCCGGGCGAGAACGGGCACTGGTGAGCACCGTTCCGGAATCGGATTGAAGCGTCCCGCCCGGCTGCCGCAGCCTCCCTTCCTATGGACCCCCACCAGCAGGAAATCCTCGAGATCTTCACCCGCACCAAGGCGCTCCAGCAGGGACACTTCGTGCTCCGCTCCGGCCTGCATAGCGGTCATTATTTCCAATGCGCTCAGGTATGCCAGCAGCTCGATGCGGTTGAACGCCTGGCCGAGCTCCTGCTCGCCAAGCTGCGCGCCCAGGGAATCCAGTTCACCACGGTGCTGGCTCCCGCGATGGGTGGCTTGGTCATCGGCCAGGAGATTGCGCGGCAGGCCCGGGCCCGGTTCATCTTCGCGGAGAAGGAGAACAATGTGCTGGTGCTCCGCCGCGGCTTCACCCTCACCCCGGGTGAGAGGGTGCTCGTCGCCGAGGACGTCGTGACCCGCGGGGGCCGCGTCCTGGAGTGTCTGGAGATCATCCGGCAGGCAGGCGGGACGGCGCAGGCCATCGCGATGCTGGTCGATCGCAGCGCGGGCGTGGCCCGCTTCGCGGTACCGGCGGTTTCCCTGCTGGAACTGAGTTTCCCGACTTATCCGGCCGACGCCGTGCCGGAGGCACTGGCCCGCATCCCCGTCACCAAGCCGGGCAGCTGAGCGCGGCGCCCGGGGTCCGGGCCCTCACTTGACGGTGATCACCAGGTAGCGGATCCCGCGGCCATCGAAGACCGCGAGCAGGTTGCGTCCGCTGCGGATGCGTTCCCGGCCGGCCGCCAGGTCCGGGACCGGCGCCCGGTTGATCTCCAGGATCACCATTCCTTCGGCCAAGCGGCCGCGGTGCGGGGAATCCTCGCTCACCCGCGTGACCACCAGGCCGGCGATCCGGGAATCGTTCAAGCCGAGCCGTCGCCGCACCTCCGGCGTGAGCGGGGCTGCCTCCACGCCGGCGACCAGCTCGTCCGGGTTGTCGATCACCCGGCCCAGCTCGACCTCCACGGTGCGCGCTTTGCCGTCACGCAGCACCTTTAGGCTAACCTTGGAGTCCGGCAGGCACTGCGCCACGAGGACGCGGAGTTCCTCCCAAGAGAGGACATTCTGGCCGTTGAGGGCGACGATCACATCCGCCCGGCGCAGGCCGGTGGCCTCGGCCGGGCTGGCGGCGTCGATTTCGGTGATGATCACCCCGCGGGTACCCCGCGCCAGACCCAGCTGTTCGGCCAGTTCCGCGGTGAGGGTGTCGCTCGTGACCCCGAGATAGCCGCGCGCGACGGTGCCGGTCTCCACCAGGCTGTTCATAATGAAGCGGGCCAGGTTCACCGGGATCGCGAACCCGATGCCGATATTGCCCCGGGACGGGGAGATGATGGCGCTGTTGACCCCGATCAGGCGTCCGCGGGCATCGATCAGCGCCCCGCCGGAATTGCCCATATTGATTGCGGCATCCGTCTGGATGAAATCCTCGTACCCGGAAACCCGCTCCAGCAGCCCCAGACGGCTCCGGCCCTTGGCCGAGACGATGCCCATCGTGACGGTCTGGCCAACCCCCAGGGGATTGCCGACGGCGAAGGCGATGTCCCCGACGCGGACCCGGTCGCTGTCGGCCACGGTCAGTACCGGGAGTCCCTCCGCCTCGATCTTCAGGACGGCCACGTCCGTCTTCGGATCGGTGCCCACGACGCGCGCCGGGAAATCGCGATCGTCGGCGAGGGTGACCTTCAACTCATCCGCACCTTCGATCACGTGATTGTTGGTCAGGATGTACCCGTCAGGGGAGACGATGACCCCGGAGCCCAGACCTTCCTGGCGGCTCTCACGCTCCGGCAGGTCCCCGAAGTATTGCCGGAAGAGCGGGTTGATGGCCATCCGCTCCTTGACGATCCGGGTGGAGTAGACCGAGACCACCGCCTTCTGGGCGGGTTCAATGACGTCCGCGTAACTCCTCAGGCGGGCCGGCTCCAAGCCCGCCTCCAGCGGCGAGGCATCCAGGCGGACCGCGGGGGGCGCGGGACGCACGGCCGGGGCCGAGCGCGCCTTGGGTTCGGCGGCAACCGCGGAGGCGGCCGCCAGCAGGACCACGGCCAGAAGGCGAAAGGCGGGGACGGGCATGCCGGGACCTTACATCAGATCCCGCGGGAGACAATCCCGGCTCAGAAGCCCTTCACCCGGAATAGTCCCGTGACGCTCTCGTTGCTGTTGATCCGCTGGATGGCCTGGCCGAGCAGGTTGGCGATGCTGAGAACCGTGACGGGGAGCCCGAGGGTGTTGACCGGGGTGGAATTCGTCGTGATCAGCTCGTCGATCAGACCCGACTTTAGACGATCGACAGAAACCTCATTCAAGATGCAGTGGCTGACCGCGGCGCGGATGCGCTTGGCGCCGTGGGCCCGGAGGATTTTGGCGGCGGCGCAGAGGGTGCCGGCGGTCTCCGTGATATCGTCCACCAGGAGCACATCGCAGCCCTCGACGTCGCCGACCACGTTGATCGCTTCGACCGTCGTGGCGTTCTTGCGCTTCTTGGCGACGAGGGCGAGCCCGGCGCCAAGGATATCGGCATAGGCGGCCGCCATCTTCATCCCACCGACATCCGGGGAACAGACCACGAACTTCTCGGGCTTCGAGCGGGACAGGTATTCGAAGAAGACCGGCGAGGCGTACAGGTGATCCACCGGGATATCGAAGAACCCCTGGATCTGCTGGCTGTGCAGGTCCATCGTGAGGATCCGGTTCGCGCCGGCGGCCACGATCAGGTTGGCCACCAGCTTGGCCGTGATCGGCACGCGGGGCTGGTCCTTGCGGTCCTGGCGGGCGTAACCGTAGAACGGCAGCACGGCCGTGATGCGCTGGGCGGAGGCGCGCCGGGCCGCGTCGATCATAATCAGCAACTCGACCAGGTGGTGATTGGTCGGGGGGCAGGTCGACTGGATGATGAAGACGTCGTTGCCGCGGACGTTCTCGTTGATTTTGACGAACGTCTCGCCGTCCGGGAAGCTCGTGACCGTCGCCTCGCCCAGCGGCTCGCCAATGGCGCGGCAGATCTCCTCGGCGAGGACGCGATTTGAATTACCCGAGAGGATCTTGAGCCGGGAGTCGGTCATTGCCGCGGATGTTGGCGGGAGCCGCCGCGGGCGGAAGCTCTTTTTCACGGGCGAGTTGCTGTTCCAGGGTATCGACCCGGCGGAAAAGGTCGGGTAACCGCTGTTTGAGGACGGCGATCCGGCGCTCGAGCATCAGGGGAATGGCCGGACTGCCGTTGACGAACACCCCGGCCTCCAAGTCCGTGGTGACCGCGGCCCCGCCGCCGACCTTAGCCCCCTTGCCGAGGCGGAGGTGCCCCGCGACGCCGGCCTGACCGCCCAGGACCACGTAATCCTCGATCACGGTGCTGCCCGAGACTCCCGTCTGGGCGCAGAGGATGCAATGGCGCCCGATGCGGACATTATGGGCGATCTGGACCAGGTTATCAATCTTGGTGCCGGCCCCGATGGTCGTGGCCCCGAAACGCGCGCGGTCGAGGGTCGTATGCGCGCCGATCTCCACGTCATCGCCGATCTCCACGCGGCCAACCTGCGGAACCTTGGCGTGTCGGCCTTGGACGAACTCGTAACCAAACCCATCCGCGCCCACCACCACGCCCGGATGCAGCCGTACGCGGCGCCCGACCTTGCATTCAGCGGCGATGATCACGCCGGGCGACAGCCAGGATTCTTCGCCGACCCGGGCGGAACGGCCGACAAAGACCTGCGCCTGAAGATGGACGCCCTCCCCTACGTCCGCTCCAGCTTCCAGCACGCAGAGGGGACCGATCGTCGCCGAGGCGGCGATCTGGGCTCCGGGCGCGACCACCGCGGAGGGGTGAATCCCGGGTACTGGACGCGGCCACAATGCCTGCTCCATTCGAGCGCAGATCAACGCCAAGGCGGCGGAAGGGTTTGGCACCACCAGCAACTCCTGATCAGGCCCCGGAGCACCTTTGTAATCGGGCGGGACAAGGATGACGGAGGCCAGGGAGCCAAGGACTTCGCCCTTGTAGCGGGCGTTACCGAGAAAAGAGAGGTCCCCCGGGGCTGCCTCGGTGAGCGCGGCGATGCCGGTCACCGGGATCGGACAGGAGCCGCGTCGGGCCTGAGCCTGGCAGAGAGAGGCGAGTTCGTCTGGGCTGAGATTCAGGTTCATCGCGGCATGCGCGCGGGTCAGCGCAGTGGCCAGACTGGCAGGCGAGAGCGCGGCAGGAGCAAGAAAAAACCCCGCCTGAAGCAGGCGGGGTTCGCAAGCGGGTCTGCTCAAACCTACTTCTTGGAGGGAAGCCCCGGGACCGAGACGGCGGGCGTGGCGCCTGCAGCGGGTGCGGCGGCCGGGGCGGCAGGAGCGCTCGGGGCTCCCACCGGCTTGTCCTTGTTGACCTCCTTGGCGACCTCATCGGTGAGGTCGTAGGCGGCATCAGAGTAGAGGATATTGGAAATCCCGATGGCGGTCGGGCCGGCCTTGTCGAGGAGCAGGGTGGCGCCGCGCTTCTTCGCGAGCTCGGTGGCCACCTTGGCGATCTCCTCAAGCATCATCCCGCGGAAGGTGTTCAGGCGCTGGCTGAGGGAGTTGCGGGTATTCTGGATAAAGGTCTGGACCTCGCGCTGCTTGTTTTGGATCAGCTCCAGTTTCTTCTGGGCCTCGTTCTGGGCCTTGGACTTGGCTTCGGCGGAGAGCGCGGGGCTACTGGCCTGTTCGGAGAGGTTCTTGTACTCCTCCACGAGGGCGTTGCCCTCCTTGTTCATCCGCTCCACCTCCTCCTGGGCCTTCTGGTCGTCCGCCTGGATCTTGGCGTTCTGCTCGACCGTCTTGTAGTGGGTGTCGTACAGCTTCGCCATATCGACGACGGCGATCTTGACGGCCGGCTGGGCGGAGGCCGGGAGGGCGGCCAGACCGAGGACCGCCAGCGCGGTGAGGGATTTGAGGGAATACTTCATAAGTTCAAGTGGGTGCTAAAGGGGGGCGAAACGAGCAGAATCAGAACCGGGTGCCAAAGGAAAAATTGAACTGGTTGCCCTTCTTGGCGAGTTCTTCGCCCGTGATGGGAATGCCGAAGTCGAGGCTGAGGGGGGCTCCCGCCACGAAGAGCCGCAACCCGAAGCCGAAGTTGTCGTGGTAGCGCGCGACGTTGAAGTCGTAGGCGCCGCGGTTGACGAAGCCGGCATCGTAGAAGAGGGCGAAGCGGATGGGGCTGACGATATCCAGGGAGTACTCCGCGCTGAAGAAGCCGTAAGTCTTGCCGCCGATCGGCTCGTTGAACTGGTCGCGTGGGGCGACCTCCCGGAACTCGAAGCCGCGCAGGGTCGTCGGGCCGCCGAGGTACCATTTGTTGTAGTACGGGACGTTCTTGGAGTCGCCGAAGTTCTGGATGACGCCGCCGCGGGCGATCAGGCTGAGGACTTGGGTCTGGAGCTCGAAGACCGGGAAGAACTGGGATCCCCGGAACTCGATGCTGTAGTTGTTGTTGATCTTGCTGCCGCCGAGGGGGCCGCCGGCGAAGCGGGCGTTCACCTCGACGCGATTGCCGGCCGTGGTGTTGATGATCTTGTCCCGGGTGTCGCGCTCCAGCTGCAGGCCAATGCTGGAGGAGGCATTGGCACCCTCGAGCGCTCGAATGATGGCGGAGGCGCTGGGCGAAATGTCGCGGATATCGAAGATTTCGTACGTGTAGGCCAGGCGACCGTTCCAGAGCTCGAAGAGGTGCTTGCGCAGGTAGACCTCGAAGCCGGTCTGGATCTGGCTGTAAAAGGTGCTGTTGTACTCCGAGCTGGTGCGGAACACGCTGAAGCCCAGCCCGAGCTGGCGCTGGAAGAGCCAGGGCTCCTCGAACGAGAGCACCACCTCGCTGGAGAGGGAGCCGAGCTGCATCCGGAGACGGAACTTCTGGCCGTCGCCTTGGAAGAAGGAACGCCGGTTGAAAAGGTCGAAGTTGGCCTGCGAGACCTCGGCGAAGAGCGTCGCCCGCTCCAGCGAGGAGAAGCCCGCGCCGAAGGTCAGGTTGCCCGTTCGACCCTCCTGCAGGGCGATGCGCATGTTCCGGCGGCCAGGGATGTTGGTTTCCTGATGGTTGACGGTGACGTTCTCGAAGAAGCGGGTATTCTCGAGGCGGAGCTGACTGATCTTCATGAGCACGGTGCTGAAGACGTCGCCCGGCCCCAGCACCAGTTCGCGGAGGATCACCGTGCTCTTGGTCTTGGTGTTCCCCTCGATGACGATCGACTCGACGCTGAACTTCTCGCCCTCGTTCACGACATACTCCACGTCGATCGCGCCGGTCGTCACGTTCGGCTTGCGGTTCAGCCGCACGCGCGTGTCGAGGTACCCATCCTTGCCGTAGAAGTCGTCCAGCCGCTCCACATCCTTGTCCAGCTTGGACGGCACGAACACCACGCCGGTCTTCTGCCGCACCACCCGCTTGAGCAGCGCCGAGTTGAAGAGCTTGTTCCCGGTGAAAGTGACCTCGCCCACCCGGTATTGCCGGCCCTCGTTGATCTGGATCACCAGTTCCAGCCGCTCTCCGCCGGGGTAGTTGAACTTGACCTTATCCTGGGGGATTTCGACGTCCAGGAAACCCAACTCGCGATAGAGGTCGCGCAGCTTGTCCAGATCATCCTCGAACTGGTCATCCTTGAACCGGCCCGAACCGGTAAGCCACGAGAACAGCCACCATTTCTTGGTCTCCATGGCACCGCGCAACTTGCGGATGGTCACGGATTTGTTGCCCACGAACTTGATGTCCGCGATTTTGACCTTCTCGCCTTCCTTGACCTTGAAGATCACGGTGCCGAAGCCCCCCACGCGGTCGCGATCCACGGTGTAGTTGATCGAGACCTGGTTGTAACCGGCCTTCTGGTAGTATTCCCGAAGCTTTTCGGCGTCCTCCTTGATCTGCCGCTCGTCGAGGGCCTGGTTCGGTTTGACCTTAACCTCCTTCTCGAGCCGGGTGGACTTCATTTTGACGTTCCCCTCGAAACGGACGGCCAGGACGCGGAACTTCGGGGTGACCTCGACGACGAGGTTGAAGGTCTGCGCATCCACTTGCTCCTGCTTGACCTCGATGAATTCGAACAGGCCGGTGCGGTAAAGAGAGCGAATGTCGCGGTCGAGGATGACCTCGTCGAATTCACCGCCTTCCCGAATCTGCATGTTGGCGCGCACCACCTGTTCGTTCACGTTGGCCGTGCCGACGAATTTGATCGCGAGCGTCTCAACCTTGAAGGCGGGGGCCTGCAACTGTCGCTGGGTGGGCGGGCTGGCCAATTGGGCCGAGACCGGCGTCAGCCCGGGCAAGACCCAGAGCAGCAAAGAGATAAAACCGCGAAGGAACCCGCTGAAGGGGTTACTGGTGAAAGTTTTCAAAGCGTGTGATATCCCTCAGGAACGTAAGTTTCAGTTCTCCTACCGGCCCGTTTCGCTGCTTTGCAACGATTAACTCGGCCGAATCCGCCGCCACTTGGAATTTCTCGTCCGCGTCCTTCGGCCGGGCGAGCATAAGCACCACGTCAGCGTCCTGTTCGATCGAGCCGGATTCACGGAGGTCGGAAAGTTTGGGCGTGCGGTTGTCCTTCTCGGAGGCGCGGTTGAGCTGGGATAGTACCAGCACGGGAACCTCAAGTTCCTTCGCGAGCGCCTTTAGCCCACGGGAAGCCTCGGCCACCTGCTGCTCGCGGGGCACCTTCGGATCTGTGGGGCTCAGGAGCTGCAGATAGTCCACCACAATGAAGCCGAGGGGCGTTCGCGCGTGGAGACGCCTCGCCTTGGCCCGCAACTGCATGATGGACAAAGCGCTGGAGTCGTCGATGAAGATGGGGGCCTTGGAAAACTCGTCGGCCACGGCCACCAAGCGGTTCTGCTCCTCGCCATTCTTGGATAGGAGCCCATCCCGCAGCAACTTCATGTTCACCCGGGCGCGAGAGCAGAGCATGCGCAAGGCGAGCTGCGAGGCGCCCATTTCGAGGGAGAAGACCAGAACTGGCGCGGGGGGCTGGCCGGCCTTGCGCGGCATCGCAGCGGCCTCGGCAAAATTGAGCGCTAGGGACGTCTTCCCCATCGACGGCCGGGCCGCGAGGACGATCATGTCGTTGCGCTGGAACCCCCACAGCAGCGCGTCGAGGTCCTTAAAGCCGGAGGAGACGCCGGTGAGCTCCCCCTTTTTCATCATCATCCGGGTGATGACGTTCATCGCCTCCCGGGTAGGCTCCCGCATCTGCTTGGCGCTTTCGCTCACCCGGCTCTGCGTGACGCTGAAGAGCCTCTGCTCGACCTGATCGACAAACTCCTCGATCCCCCCGGTGAAGCCGTAGCAGTCCTCGATGGCCCCGGTGGCGGAGCGGATCAGGTCGCGCAGCAGGGCCTGCTCGCGGACCTTCTCGATGAAGTACTCGGCCTGGGCGGTGGTGGGGATCCGGCTGCTGACCTGGGTGAGGAACGCGTAGCCGCCGATCTGGTCGAGCTGCTTGGCCGTCTTGAGTTCCTCCGCGACAATCGCGACATCAATGGGGGCCTGCCGGATGTACAGCTCGAGCAGGCAACCGAAGATCACCCCGTGCTTGGGGTCATAGAAGGAACGGGGCTCGATCTTGGCCTCGAGGCAGCGGGCGACGATGTCCGCGCCGTCGAGGAGGCAGCACGAGAGCAGATGCTCCTCGGCCTCCAGGCTGTGCGGCAGCACCCGTCCGGCGGGGGCCGGGCGGTTGGGCGGGGAGTTATCGCTGGGCGGCATCGGGCGAGCAGTGCGGGAGGAAGCGGGCCCGGGGCGCCGCGGCAATCCCTCCTTGCTCACAATCCGTTCACGGCAACACGAAGGCCGCGTCCTCCGGAGGGGGAACGCGGCCTTGGGAGCCGGAGCGGACGGCGGTTAGGCCGAAGCCTCCTTGCGCTGGCGGTCGGAACGTTTCTCGGTCTTCTCGCCCGCGGGCTCGGCGACCGGGGCGGCCGGCTCGATGGGGTTCTCGGAGACGACGTCGAAGGACAGGTCCACCGAGACGTCCGCGTGGAGGCGGATCTTCACGGTGTGCTGGCCCAGGGTCTTCACCGGGGTGAAGAGGTGGACCTTCTTGCGATCGAGGGTGAAGCCGGCGGCGGCCAGCTTCTCCTGAACGTCCTGCGCCGTGATGGCGCCGAACATCCGCCCGCCCTCACCCGTCTTGACCACGAAGGCCAGCGAGGTCTTCTCGAGCTTGCGCGCGAGTTCCTGGGCGCCGGAGAGCTCCGCCTGCTCGCGCTCGGCGCGACGCTTCTTGAGGGCGTCGACCTGCTTGCGGTTGGCGGTGGTCAGCGACACCGCGATCTTGCGGGGCAGCAGGTAGTTGCGGGCGTAGCCGGCGCGGACTTTGACTTGGTCGCCTTCGCCGCCGAGACCTTCGACGGGTTTGACGAGGAGCACTTCTTTGGAGGCCATATGCGTGTTGGGATGAGGTTGGGACTGGATTTGGTTTCGTGGCGGGGTTCACCGCCGACGGACCCGGGAGCGGGTCCGCACCGATGCGGGGGAAAAGAGGCCGTTCAGAAGGGAACGTCCTCGTCGAGGTTCTCCGTCGTCGCCGGCTTCGGGGAAGAAGCCCGCGGGGGCGGGGAAAAGCGTTCGGGAGAGGCGGCCGCCGGGCCATCGCCGGCGCCGGCGGGGGCGCCGCCGCCCCGGCCATCACCCAGGAATTGGAACTGCTCCAGCACAACCTTCATCCGGCTGCGCTTTTCCTTGGTGTTCTTGTCCTCCCACTGGTCGAGCTTGAGGCGGCCTTCGACGTACAGGGGACGGCCCTTGGTGCAGTACTTGGCGATGGTCTCGCCCTGCTTACCCCAGGCCTCGACGTCGACGTAGATCACCTCCTCGCGGCTCTCCCCGGACTCCATCTTGAATTGCCGATTGATCGCGAGGGCGAACTGGCAGATCGGGGTGCCTTTGGGGGTGACGCGCAACTCGGGGTCGCGGGTCAGGTTCCCCATCAGCAGGACTTTGTTGAGCGCGGGCATGGTGGCAAGAGGCGCCTCAGGCGTTCTGGATGAACGTGCGGTAGACGCTGCCGTTAAGGCGCAGCTTCTCGCGCAGCGCGGCCGGCGCCTCGGCGGGGCCGGAGAAGTCGATGTGCACGTAGTGGGCGCCCGTGAACTTGCGGTCGGTCACGCGGACAAAGTCCTTGCGTCCGATGTTCTCGACGGTGGCGACCTCACCCTTGACCTCGGTGATGACCTTCTTGATGCCCTCGACGATCTGGTCGACGGTCTCCTCCCTGCCCCGGTTATCGAGGATGAAGGAAGCGTGGTAGCTGCGGTGGGACGGGTTCATTTGGGATCTCGGCGGTTGAGTTGGTTCATAGCGGCGTCGGCGCCCCGGGTAAGCAGGAGGTCGAGGCCTTGGAGGAAATGCGGCAGGCGCTGGGAAACGAGGATGGATTGGTCGGGAGTGAAGGTTCCGAGGACGAAGTCAGTCAGTTCCATCGCCGCGGGCTCGCGGGGGCCGATGCCCAGCCGGTAGCGGACAAAAGGGCCATCCAAGTGCTGGACGAGGCTGGCAACTCCATTGTGTCCGGCGGAGCCGCCACCGACCGAAACCTTGATGAGGCCGAGGTCGAGGGTGAGATCGTCGTAGACGGCCACGATTGCCGCGGCGGGAATCCGGTGGTAGCGGGCCAAGGGACCGATGGACTCGCCGCTGGCGTTCATAAACGTCTGCGGTTTGACCAGCCAGCAAGCCGGGGCGCCAGGACGGTCCCAGCGCGCGACCTCCGCGCGAAACTGCGGCGCGGGGCGCCACTCCAGACATTCCCGGGCGGCAAGGGCATCGAGCACCTGCCAGCCCACGTTGTGCCGGGTATCGCGGTATTCGCGGCCCGGATTACCCAGGCCGACGACGAGCGAGTGGAACATAACTCAAAGAACTTCGAACCGAGCGGCCGGCCCTTGGTGGGGACGGCCGCGAACCTGCGGGAGGATTACTTCTTGGCCGGGGCGGCGGCCGGCTTGGCCCCCGCGGCGGGAGCGGCAGCCTTCGCAGCGGCGGCGGGAGCGGCAGCCTTCGCACCAGCGGCGGCGGGAGCGGCAGCCTTCGCGTCGCCAGCCGCGGCAGGCGCAGCGGCAGCGGCGGCACCCTCGGCGGGCGCGGCGGCGGCACCCTCGGCCGGAGCGGCCGCGGCAGCCACGGCCTGCACCACCTCGGCGACCGGCTCCACGCAGGCGACCACGGGCTGACCCTTGGAATCGAGGAAATCCACGCCGGGGAGCGCCTTCAGGCTGCCAACTTTGATCGTCTCGCCGACCTTGAGCTCTGTGACGTCGACGACGATCGCCTCGGGCAGATCCTTGGGGAGCACGCGGATGCGGAGGGCGGGGGTCGCCATTTCCAACACGCCGCTCTGGTTCTTCACGCCGAAGGACTCGCCGCTCAAACGAACCGGGACGCGAATCTCGAACTTCTCGTCCGCCTTCACCTCCTGCAGGTCGATATGCAGGTACTTGTCGGTAATCGGATCCCGCTGGACCTCCTGCAGGAAGGAAATGACCGGCGCCGACTGGTCGCCGCGCTGGAGATCGAGCAGAACGGCGCGACCGCCGACGGCCTTCAGCAGGCGCACGAACTCGGGGGCGTCAATCGAGAGCGACTCGGGCTTGGTGTGCTTTCCGTACAGGACGGCAGGGACCCGCTGGGCCTTGCGGAGACGACGGGAGGCGCTGCGGCCGGTTTGGGCGCGAGCGGCGACGTTGAGTTTGAACTTTTGGCTCATAGTTTCGTTCCACCTGTCGCCCCGACCATCGGGGGCAGGCGTAATGGAAAAGGATTTGAGGCAAAGCCTGGCGCAGACTGAACGCAATCAAATCTTTCCGTGACCCCGATTCCCGGGCCAACGCCGGCCCGCCGCGGCCCCGGTCCCGCATTTGCTTTTGACCCGCCCGGGCCCTTCGGTTCCTCTCGCCCTTTTTAACGCCACGCCATGTCCGCCCAGCCCACCCTGATCTACACCCAGACCGACGAGGCCCCCGCCCTGGCCACGTTCTCGCTCCTGCCCATCGTCCAGGCCTTTGTGCGGCCGGCGGGCATCGCCGTGGAGACGCGGGACATCTCCTTGGCCGGACGCATCCTGGCCGCCTTCGCGGACCGTCTGCCCGAGGGGCAGCGGCAGGCCGATCATCTGGCCGAACTGGGCGCCCTCACCCTGCGGCCCGAGGCGAACATCATCAAGCTGCCCAACATCAGCGCCTCGGTGCCCCAGCTGAAGGAGGCGATCGCCGAGTTGCAGGGGCAGGGCTTCGCCCTTCCCGCCTACCCCGAGACCCCGTCGACCGACGCGGAGCGGGACGTCAAGGCCCGGTACGACAAGGTCAAGGGCAGCGCCGTGAATCCGGTCCTGCGCGAGGGCAACTCGGACCGCCGGGCACCCAAGGCGGTCAAGGACTATGCCCGCGCCCACCCGCACAGTATGGGCGCCTGGAGCGGCGCCTCGCGGACCCGCGTCGCGACGATGGGACAGCACGATTTCTTCCGCAATGAGCGCTCGGTGACCTTGGCGGCCGCCACCACGGCGCGGATCGAGTTCACCTCCGCCGACGGGACGGCCCGGGTGTTGCTCCCGAAGCTCTCGCTCAAGGCGGGGGAAATCCTCGACGGGACCTTCATCAGCGTGCGCGCCTTGAAGGAGTTCTATGCGGCCCAACTGGAGCGCGCCCGCAAGGAGGGCGTCCTGTTCTCGCTGCACCTCAAGGCCACGATGATGAAGGTCTCCGACCCGATCCTGTTCGGGTACGCGGTGCAGGCCTACTTCGCGGACTTCTGCACCCGGCACGCGGCGACCCTCGCCCAGTTGGGTGTGGACTGGAACAACGGCCTCGGTGACTTGATCGAGAAGCTGCCGCGCCTGCCCGCCGCGGAGCGCGCGGCCCTCGAGGCGGACCTCAAGGCCGCCCTCGCCGCCGGGCCCGCGCTCGCGATGGTCAATTCGGATGAGGGCATCACCAACCTGCATGTCCCCAGCGACGTGATCATCGATGCCTCGATGCCGGCGATGATCCGCGCCGGCGGCAAGATGTACGATGCCCAGGGCAAGCTGCAGGACACCCTGGCGGTGATCCCGGACAGCTGCTACGCCGGGGTCTACGAGGCCACCATCGACTTCTGCCGCACCCACGGCGCCTTCGACCCCCGGACGATGGGCACGGTGCCCAACGTCGGGCTGATGGCGCAGGCCGCCGAGGAATACGGCTCCCACAACAAGACCTTCGTCGCCCCGGGCGCGGGCGAGATCCGCGTGGTGGACGAGCAGGGCCGCGTGCTCCTGGCCCACCGCGTCGAGGCGGGCGACATCTGGCGCGCCTGCCAGACCAAGGACGCGGCGGTGCAGGACTGGGTGAAGCTGGCGGTGAACCGCGCCCGCCTCAGCGCCACGCCGGCCATCTTCTGGCTGGACGAGGCCCGCGCCCACGATGCCCAGCTGATCGCGAAGGTCCGCGCCGCCCTTGCGCAATCGGACACGGCCGGGCTCGACCTGCGCATCCTCGCCCCCGCCGCCGCCTGCCAGGCCTCCCTGGAACGCCTGCGCGCCGGACAGGACACGATCTCGGTGACGGGCAACGTGCTGCGCGATTACCTCACGGACCTCTTCCCGATCCTTGAGGTCGGCACCAGTGCGAAGATGCTGTCCATCGTCCCTTTGATGAAGGGCGGCGGCCTGTTTGAGACCGGCGCTGGCGGCTCCGCGCCGAAACACGTCGAGCAGTTCCTGCACGAGGGTTACCTGCGCTGGGACTCACTGGGAGAGTTCTTCGCGCTGGCGGCCTCGCTCGAGCACCTGGCGCAGGTCTTCAACCACGCGCCCGCCCGGGTGCTGGCGGACACCCTCGATCAGGCGACCGGCAAGTTCCTGGAGCTCGACCGTTCCCCGGGCCGCAAGCTTGGGACCACGGACAATCGCGGGAGCCATTTCTACCTGGCGCTCTACTGGGGCCAGGCGCTGGCCGCGCAGACCCGCGATGCCGCGCTGCAGGCGAAATTCGCGCCCATCGCCGCCCGGCTCACCGAGCAGGAGAAGGGAATCGCGCAGGATCTCCTCGCCGCGCAGGGGCGCCCGGTGGATGTGGGTGGCTACTATCGTCCGGATCCCGCTAAGGCCTCCGCCGCCCTCCGCCCAAGCGCGACCTTCAACGGGATTCTGGCCGCGCTCGGCTAAGCCGCGGCCGCGCCCCCCGGACCTGGCTGGCTTCACACCCGGAGTCCGGGGTTTTGCCGCGCATACCCTCCCACCCACTCCTGCCAGCCGGCGATCAACCGGCGCGTGACGGGACCGGGAGCCTCCGGCCATTCGTGGCCGTCAATCGACGCCACGGGTGCGACATCCTTGGTGGTCGAAAGCACCATTGCCTCGGAGAAGCGATCCAGCTCGCTCGGAAGGATGGATCGCTCCTCGACGGCCAGGCCCACGGCCGGGGCCACCTGCGTCAGCAGAAGCGCGCGGGTGATTCCGGCGAGCAGGCCATCCTCCAGGCGCGGGGTGACCAGCCGGGTGCCTTCGACGACGACTAGGGAGGCCGCGGAGACCTCGGTCAGATGGCCGGCCTGATTCAGGAAGAGCGCGTCGGCGGCGCCGCGGCGGCGGGCCTCCCCCACTCCAAGCAGGTTATTCAGGTAATTGCCGGTCTTCCACGCGGGGTTCAGGCAGTCGGCGGGGTTGCGCCGCAGCCCGAGGGGAATCGCCAGCCGCAGGGCCCGGGAAACGGGCGCCGGGGCGCGTTGCACCAGCAGCGTCCAGTCCGGGCGGTCCGCGAGCCCTGGGTCCAGCCCGATGGGCCCGGCCCCGCGCGTGACCTGCAGACGAACATAGAGTTCACCCGACTCGCCCGTACGGGTGCGGAAGGCGGCCGCGGTGCGGGCGATTTCCTCCCGGCACGACGCGGGCGTCAGCGGCAACGCCAGGTGCAGGGCGGAGGCGGAGCGCTCCAGCCGGGCCCAATGCTCCGCGAACGCGAACAGCACTCCCGCGTGGGTTCGCCAGACCTCGTAGACCGCGTCGCCATAGAGGTAGCCCCGGTTCAGGGGCGGGACCGCGGGCTCGTCGGCGGGGTGCAGGCGACCGTTGCTATTGGCTTGAATATAGGAAAGTGCCATCCTTCACAGGAGTCCCTATAGGCGCGGGAACAGGCAAAGGTCGCCTGGCCTTCGATCCGCTTAAATTAAAAAGCCCCCGCGCGGGCGGGGGCGGGTCACCACGGGGTGGTGCTCAGGAAGCGGCCCGGGCCTTCACCAGCCCGAACGCCTTTTTGATGTTCTGGATCGTCGGCAAGGAGAGGCCGGTGGCGGCCTTGATCTTGGCGCCGGTCTGGCCGGCCTCGGCGAGTTGCTTGACCTGGGTGCGCAGTTCCTCGGTTACCACGCTCCGCTTGCGCTTGCGTTTCGGCTTCGCCGCGGCCTTCGGCCGGCCGCCTTTGCGCGCCGGACGGGCGCCGCTGGCGGAGGCCTTCACCACCGCGTTCGCGAACGCCTGCGCGGAATCGAAGCCGAACTGGGCGGGCAGCGCCGCCAACTCGGCTTCCATCGTTTTCTCGAGGCTGTCGAGACGATCCCGCGCGGCCTTCAGTTCCTTGAGCTTTTTGAATAGCATACGTTGGGACTCTCCCCCTTGAGGCCGCTTCTATCAAGTTCTATTTTAACCCGAAAGAATGCTATAGGCTCAGATGGTCATCGCGTGATAACCGCCATCCACGATGAGTTCCGACCCGGTGATGAAACCGCCGGCCCGGTCGCTGGCGAGCAGCAGGGTGGCGCCGATGAGCTCGCGGGCCTCGCCGAAGCGCTTCATCGGGGTGTGGCCGAGGATGCTGGCCACGCGGTCCGGCGAGAGGATCTTGCGGTTCTGCTCGGCCGGGAAGAAGCCGGGCACCAGCGTGTTGACGCGGATTCGCTGCGGCGCCCACTCGCGGGCGAGGTTCTTCGAGAGGTTGTGCACGGCCGCCTTGGACGCGGAATAAGTAAACACCCGGGAGAGCGGAACGACGGCGCTCATCGAGCCGAGGTTAATGATGCAGCCCCCCTGCCCGCGCTCGACTAGGTAGCGGCCGAACACCTGGCAGCCCAAAAACACCCCCTTCAGGTTCACCCGCATAATGCGGTCAAACTCGTCCTCGGAGATGTCGAGGAAGGGCGTCGCCGAGTTCACCCCGGCCCCGTTGACCACGATATCGATGCCCCCGGACCGCTCGCGCACGGTCGCGAGCAGGGCCTTCAGGGAGGCCTTCTCCGACGCCTCCGCCGCGAGGAAATATCCGCGCCCTCCAGCGGCGTGGATGCGTTCGAGGCGGGGCGCGGCCTTCTCCGCCTGCCGCCCGACTAGAACGACCTCAGCGCCGGCCCCGGCGAGGCCCTCAGCCATCGCCCCGCACAATTCGCCGGTGCCGCCGATGACGACGGCCACCTTGCCGGTGAGCGCGTACAGAGAGGACAGGTATTCCGCGGAGGTGGTCATAAGTGGGTGAGGCGCGCAGGCAAAGACCCCACCCCGGCCGTGGCAACGGCAAACCCGGGGCGCATCCGGCTTGCCGGTCACCGCCCACCGCCGTATCAGCGAGGTGATGCCGCATCTGCCCCTCGAGGACAATTGTCAGGACGTGATCGCCAAGGCCCAGCGTGGCCTCGGTATCAGCGACGCCGATCTGGCCCGCCGGGCCGAGGTCAGCCTCGAGGATCTCCAGGCGCTCCAGTCCGGCCAGGCCAAGGACGCCGTCCTGCGGCGGGTGGCGCGCCACCTCGGCCTTTCCCCGGATGCCTTGGAGGCGCTGGCGCACCAGCGCTGGTACCCGCGGATCCCGGACTTCCCGACCGGGTTCGCGGCCTTCAGCACCCGGCACGGCGAGATGCTGGTGAACAGTTACCTGATCTGGGACCCGCGGGCCCGGGTCGCGGCGGCGTTCGATACGGGGGCGGACTGCACCGCGATGCTGGACATCATCGCGGCCGAGGAACTGCGCCTGCGTTATGTTTTCCTGACCCATACGCATCCCGACCACATCGCGGATCTGCCGCGGTTGGCGGAGGCTACCCGGGCGGAAGTCTGGAGCAGTGAACTGGAGCCAGTGGCGCATCCGGGCGCGCGCGCGTTCCCGGAGAACGCCCACTTCCACGTTGGTGCCCTTGCGGTGAAGACCCTGCTCACCACCGGACATTCGCCCGGCCAGACCACCTTTTACGTCACGGGCCTCAGTTGGCCGCTGGCCGTGGTCGGCGACTCGATCTTCGCGAGCTCGATGGGCGGCAGCGCCACCCATTTTAAGGACCAGCTGCGCAACAATCGCCGGAAGATCCTGTCCCTGCCCCGTGACACCGTGCTCGCCTGCGGGCACGGACCGCTGACGACCCTCGATCAGGAGAAAGTCCACAACCCCTTCTTCGCCCGCTAGCCGATGCCGCGCCGTCCCATCTTTTGGCAGCTTTCATGCCTGCTGCTCGCCCTGCTCGCGCGGGCGGAGGCCGCGGATGCGGTCGTCTTCTTCACGGAGCCGAATTTCCAAGGGGAGTCCCTGCGGGTGGAGGCGGGGGCCCGCGTCGAGGATCTGGCCACACTGCGGCGCGCCAACCAGCAACCTTGGCGCGGATCCATTTCCTCGGTCCGGATCGAAGGCGCGGCCCAGGCCACCGTGGCCAGCGCGCCCCGTTTCCGCGGCGAGCGGCTGGAAATCGCGGCCAGCATCCCGGACCTCTATGCCCAGCCGATGGGCGGACAGACTTGGGATCGGGCCATCGCCGCGATTGAGGTGCGCGGACCTACCTACGCCCCCCCGGCCCCCACCTACCCGGACCGGGGCCCCGGGACGGTGGTGGTGGTCCCGGCCCCTCCCCCGCCGCCCCGGGTCGTGATCGTGGAGCCGCCGCGGCCGCGGATCGACCGCCGGACCGCCGAGCGGATGGTGGAACACGCCTACCGTGAAGTATTGGATCGCCCTGCTGATCCGACCGGCCTCCGCACGTACCGGGATCGGTTGATGCAGGAGGGCTGGAGCCAGCAGGAGGTCATCCAACAGCTCCAGCGCAGCCCGGAAGCGCGGGCCATCCAGCCGGAAGCCGCCATCCGCCGGCTGTACCGGGAGGTGCTGGGGCGCGACGCGGACCCGGCTGGCCTTGCCCACTACCGGGCCAAATGGCGAGAGGGCTGGACGCAGGGGCAGATCCGGGAGGATCTCAGGCGCAGCCAAGAGGGGCGCGGGCGCAACGTCCGCGAGATCATCACCCGCGCCTACCGCGAGGTGCTCGGGCGTGATCCCGACCCCGCGGGAATGGCCAATTACGAGCGCCAGATGCGGGAAAAGGGCCTCACCGAGCGGGATTTGCGCCGGGCCCTGATGAGCGGCGACGAGTACCGCCAGCGCCAGCGGCGCTGAGCCGGACTCCTGCGGTTGGAGGCGGAGTAGCGGGGTGAGATGGCGAGCACATTTCAGCGGCGAAAGACCGAGGCATACCCGGAGGGTATGGCGACGGGAGAAAGCCACTGAAAGGTGCCGGCAGGTCACCTCGATGCGACCTGATCAACTGCAGGAGTCCGGCTATGCCGGGCCTAGTCTTCCTCGATGGCGCGGTCCTCCGCGGCGGCCCAGCGGGGACGGGGCGGACCATCGCGGCTGCCCCCGGACCCACCGGCGTGGGCCGCGGCGCGCTCGTCATCGCGGGTCTTGCCGACCAACTCGAAGAACACCGGGCAGCCGTGCAGGCCGAATTCCTCCACCAACCCCGCCTCGAGGTAGCGGCGGTACTGCTCGGAAAGCTTTTCCTCGCGGTTGCAGAAGAGCCGGATCCGGAACGGCCGGTTGCCCGTCTGCGTGGCGTAATAGATCCGGAAGCGGCGGCCGGCGATCGCGGCGGGCGGGTTCCGTTCGGCCAAGAAGGTCAGCTGCTGGTTCAGCTTCGCGGTCGGAATCCGCTTATCCAGCGCCCGGTTCAACTTCACCGCTGCATTGAGCATCCGGTCCACCTCGTACCCGCTCATCGCCGACACGAAGATCACCGGGGAGCCGGGCGTGAAGAAGAGGCGATCGAACAGGGCCTTCTCATACTTTTCCCGGTAATCGCGCTCGCTCTTGTAAGGTTCGAATCCGCCCTGGGCCTTGAACGCGTCCTTCACCAGATCCCACTTGTTGACGACAATGACGATCGGCTTGCCCTCCTTCACGGCCTCGCCGGCGATCGCCTTGTCCTGCTGGGTCACTCCCTCGAGCGCATCGAGGACCAGAAAGACCACGTCCGTGCGCTTGATCGCGTCGAGCGAGCGGAGGCGGGAGAAGTACTCCACCGGGGACGCGAGCTTGGTCGCGGCCTTGATGCCGGCCGTGTCGATCAGGCGGAACGGATGCTGCTTGCCGTCCCGGCCGAGGAACTCGAAGGGCAACTCGATCGAATCCCGGGTGGTGCCGGGTACGTCGCTCACGATCAGGCGCTCGCTCTGGAGCAGGCGGTTGCTGAGGGAGGATTTGCCGACGTTCGGCCGGCCGATGAAGCAGACGCAGAGGGGGTCCGCCGCGGTGCGGGCGGGGGCGGCCTCCGGGGCCGGGCCGATCGCCTCGGCGATCGCTTCCCGCAGCTCGGTCTCGCCGCGCCCGTGTTCCGCGGAGATCCGCAGGGGTTCGCCGAAGCCGAGCCGGTAGGCCTCGTCGAGGGCCACCTTCTCATCCCCGAAATCCGCCTTGTTGACCACCAGGCGGACCTGGCGCTTGGACCGGCGCAGCTTGGCCGCGATCCGCTCATCCAGGGCCGCGATCCCGGCGAGGCCATCGACCACGAAGAGGATCAGCCCAGCCGTGGCGATGGCGAACTCGACCTGGCGCTCGGAGGCCCGGGTGAGGGCCGCCGGGGTGTCCTCGCCCTCGTACCCCAAGCCACCCGTGTCGAGCAGCGTGTACCCGCCATTGGCCACCTCGGCCGAGATGACGTCGCGGGTGACCCCCGGCTGATCGTGGACGATGGAGATGCGGCGACCGGCCAGCCGGTTGAAGAGCCGGCTCTTGCCGACATTGGGCCGGCCGACAATCGCCACGATGCGGTTCATCGGGAGGCTCACTTCCGGAGCCCTTGGACGAAGCGGTCAATGCGATCGCAGGCCTCGATCACCTGGTCGTAGGCGGTGGCGAAGCAGGCGCGGACGTGCCCGCGGCCGTTCTCGCCGAAGGCGAGTCCGGGAACCACGGCCACCTTGTGCTGCTGGAGCAGACCGAACGAGAAGTCCTTCTCGGAAAGGCCGGTGGCGGTGATGTCCGGGAAGGCGTAGAAGCTCCCGCGCGGCAGGTGACAGGCCAGGCCGGATTCGTTGAGACGGCGGACGATGAGGTCGCGGCGGCGGTGGTACTGCTCCCGCATCCGGACCACGTTGTCCCAACCGTGCTTGAGGGCCTCGAGGGCGCCTTCCTGAGCGATGATGGAGGCGCACATCATCGCGTACTGGTGGACCTTCATCATCGCGTCGATCAGCGGGGCCGGGCCGCAGGCGTAGCCGATGCGCCAGCCGGTCATCGCGAAGGCCTTGGAGAAGCCGTGGAGGAAGATCGTGCGCTCGGCCATCCCGGGGAGGCTGGCGATGCTGGTGTGGGTGCCCTCGAAGGTGAGCTCCGAGTAGATTTCGTCGCTGAGCACGAGCAGGTCCTTCTCGCGGCAGAAGGCGGCGATCTCCTCGAGCTGCCCGCGGGTGCAGGTGCCGCCCGTGGGGTTGCAGGGGAGATTGAGCATCAGGATCTTGGCGCCGGGCTGCCACGCCGCGCGGAGGGCGGCCGCGGTCAGGGCGAAGTTGTCCTGGGCGAAGGTCGGCACCGCGATCCCGGCCCCGTGCACCAGGGAGATGCTCGGGTGGTAGCTGACGTAGCAGGGCTGGTGGAACATCACCTTGTCGCCCGGGTTGCAGAAGGCGCGGAAGGCGAGGTCCAGCGCCTCGCTCACCCCGACGGTCACGATCACCTGGTCCTCGGGCCGGTACGCGACCCCGAAGTGCTGCTCGACGTACGTCGAGATCTCGCGCCGCAGCTCGATCATCCCGAGATTGGAAGTGTAGTAGGTCTTGCCCCGCTCAAGGGCGTAAATGGCGGCTTCGCGGACGTGCCAGGGCGTGACAAAGTCGGGTTCTCCCACGCCGAGGGAAATCACGTCCTGCCCCTTCATCTTCGCGACCAGCTCGAAGAAATCGCGTATCCCGCTCTTGGGGAGGCTGGCGATGTGGCCGGCCACCCAACGTTGCGCGTCGGTGCTCATCGGAGGGGAGCGTTCAGGGCGCGACGTTGAGCCGCTGCGTCTGGGAATCATCCGTGCCGAGCAGGAACCCCTGTTCCTTGTAGCAGCGGAGCATAAAATGGGTGGAGGTCGAGAGCACCCCCTCGATCGTGGAGAGCTTCTCGGACACGAAGGAGGCGACCCGCTGGAGGGTGGCGCCGCGGACGAAGACCAGCAGGTCGTAGCCGCCCGAGACCAGGTAGCAGGACTCGACCTCGTCGAACCGGGCGATCCGCTCGGCGAGCCGGTTGAAGCCGCCGCCCCGCTCCGGGGTGACCTTGACCTCGATCACGGCGCGCACGGCCAGGGCGGCGGCGGCCTCGCGGGAAAGGTCGAGCACCGGGCGCCAGCCGAGGAAAATCCCTTCCCGGCGCAGCTGCTCCAGGTGCTGGTTCACCTCCGCCTCGGTCAGCCCGGCCACCTGGGCCAGTTGGCCGGTGGTGAGGCTGCCGCCGTCGATCAGGAGCTTGAGCACTGGATTCATAGGACCGGCGGTTATCGGCCATCACCCGGGCCTTGACGAGGACGAAGTTGCCCCGCGCGCGAGCGCCGGATTGCAACGCGCCCGAAATCGCCCCAGCTATCGCCTCCCGATGTTCGCATCCCTCACCGAGAAACTCACCGGCGCGCTGCGCAACCTCCGCGGCGCGGGCAAGCTGACCGAGGAAAACATGGCCGCCGCCCTGCAGGAGGTGCGCACCGCCCTGCTTTCGGCCGACGTGCACTTCCGGGTGGTCCGGGACTTCATCGACCGCGTCCAGCTCCAATGCGTGGGCCAGGAGGTCCTGAAGGGCGTCGCCCCGGGCCAGCAGGTGGTCAAGGTCATCCACGACGAGCTGGTGCGCCTGCTCGGCGAAGGTGCCACCGGTCTCTCCGCCACCCGGCCCCTGAAGGTGCTGCTGGTCGGCCTCCACGGCTCCGGCAAGACCACCTCCACGGCCAAGCTCGGCCGCCTGCTGCGGCGGCGCGGGAGCAAGCCGTTCGTCATCGGCGCCGACATCTACCGCCCGGCCGCGATCGACCAGCTGGAGATCCTCGCCCGGCAGGAGGAACTGGGCTTCTACGCGGACCGCCAGTCCCGCGACGTGCCGGCCATCGGCACCGCCGGGCTGGACGCGGCCCGCGCGGCGGGGGCGGACTGCATCCTGTTCGACACCGCGGGGCGCCTCCAGATCGATGCGGACCTCATCGAGGAGGTCCGCCGCCTGCGGGAGCGTGTGCAGCCGGACGAGGTGCTGCTGGTGGCGGACGGCGCCCTCGGCCAGGAGGCGGTCAACGTCGCGCAGGCGTTCCACGACGCGCTGAAGCTGACGGGGCTGGTCCTGACCAAGCTCGATGGTGACACCCGGGGCGGCGCCGCCCTCTCCATCAAGGCCGTGACCGGCGTGCCGATCAAGTTCATCGGCACCGGCGAGAAGGCAGAGGACTTCGAGGCGTTCCATCCGGACCGGCTGGCAGCGCGGATCCTCGGGATGGGCGACGTGGTCTCGCTCGTCGAGAAGGCGCAGGAGAACATCGACCAGAAGGAGGCGGAGCGGATGGCCGAGAAGCTCCGGCAGGCGGATTTCAACCTGGAGGACTTCCTCGCGCAGATGCAGCAGGTGAAAAAGATGGGCTCGATGCAGAGCATTATGGGGATGATCCCGGGAATGAACGGGATGCAGCTGCCGGAGGGCGCGGACCGCCAGATGGCGCGGACCGAGGCGATCATCAAGTCGATGACCAAGCAGGAGCGCCGGAAGCCGGAGATCCTCAACGGCAGCCGCCGCAAGCGCATCGCCGACGGCGCGGGCGTGAAGATCGTCGAGGTGAACCAACTGCTGAAGCAGTTCCAGCAGATGCAGCAGATGATGAGAATGATGAAGGGCGGCGGCGGGAAGAAGTTGATGCGCCAGATGGAGGCGATGCGCGGCCGCGGCGGCCCCGGAATGCCCGGACGCTTCTAGCGGCGGGCGCGTTTTCCATCGCTGCACCCGCAGGTTGCCAAGGCGGCGAACGCGACCCAAGTTGACCTGAGCGATGCGTCGTCCCCTGCCCCTCCGTGTGCTTCTGCCGCTGGCCGCGGTCGCCTCCGCCCTGCCCGCCCCGGCCGCGCCCGACTACGTGCGCGAGGTGAAGCCCATCCTCACGCAGCACTGCGTCCGGTGCCACGGCACGGCCAAGGAGGAGGCCGGCCTCCGGCTCGACACCGCGGCGAATGCGCGGCTCGGCGGGGCCAGCGGATCCGTCGTCCGCACGCCGGGCGGTCGGGAGAGTCACCTGGTGGCCGTGATCCTCAATACCCACGCGGATATTCCGGCGATGCCCTACAAGAAGCCCCCGCTGGGCGCGGCGGAAATCGCGGTGCTCAAGGCGTGGGTCGAGGCAGGCGCACCCGCCCCGGAGCAGGAGGAACCCGGCCGCTTCGAGCACTGGGCCTACCGTGCCCCCTCGCGGCCGCCTGTCCCGGTCGTCCCCGGAGCCCCTGCGGCCTGGTCCGGCAACCCCATCGACGCGTTCATCCTGCAGCGCCTCGCCGCGGTGAAGGTGGCTCCCGCCCCGGAGGCGGACCGCGTGACTTTGCTGCGCCGCGCCGCCCTGGACCTCACCGGGCTGCCGCCGACGCCGGCGGAGCTGGACACCTTCCTCGCGGACGAGGCTCCGGGCGCCTGGGAACGGGCCGTCGACCGCCTGCTCGCCTCCCCGCACCACGGCGAGCGCTGGGCCCGGCCCTGGCTCGACGCGGCCCGTTACGGGGACTCGAACGGCTACAGCATCGATGCCCCCCGGCAGATCTGGAAATACCGCGATTGGGTCGTGTCCGCCCTGAACCGCGACCTGCCCTACGACCAGTTCATCATCGAGCAACTGGCCGGCGACCTATTGCCGAAGGCCACGGTGGAGCAGCGGATCGCGACCGGCTTCAACCGCAATACCCAGATCAACCAGGAAGGGGGCATCGATCCGGAGCAGTTCCGCATCGAGTCCGTGCTCGACCGCGTGAACACCTACGGGACCGCCTTCCTCGGCCTGACGATCTCGTGCGCCCAGTGCCACGATCACAAGTTTGATCCGATTTCCCACCGGGAGTACTACCAGCTGTTCGCGTTCTTCAACAGCAGCGTGGATGACGGCCACGGTGGCCGCCGCTCCCGCTCGACCGGCATCCTCACCCTCGGGCCGGACGGCAAGGTCGACGAGGGCCTGGAGGCGCGGGTCGCCGAGGTGCAGGAGAAGCTGGAAGCGTTGTTCACCACCCACGCCACGGCCCTCGAGGCCTGGCGGCAGGCGCTGCCCGCGGAGAAACGGGCCGCCCAGCGCTCGGCGAGCCTGCGGGCCGCCCTCGACGTGCCCTGGGAAAAACAATCCTTCGCCCAACGCCGCAGCGTCTACCCCCTCGCCCGCCCCGCGGATGCCGAGTTCAAGGCCTTGTCCGGCCAGCTGACCGAACTGCAGCGTCCGGTGGCCGGGGCGATCACGACGCTGGTGATGGAGGAGTTGCCGGAGCCGCGCCCGAGCCACCGGTTAGTGCAGGGCGACTTCACGCGCCTCGGGGAGCGGGTGGAGCCCGGCACGCCGGCCATCTTGCCGCCCCTGCGCAGCGCCGGACCGCGGCCGAACCGGCTGGACCTTGCCCGGTGGACGGCCGACCCGAACCATCCCCTGACCGCGCGGGTGATGGTCAACCGCGTCTGGCAACAGTACTTCGGCCTGGGCCTGGTGGAGACGGAGAACGATTTCGGCTCGCAGGGCCTGCCGCCCTCGCACCCGGAGCTGCTCGACTGGCTGGCGACCGAGTTCACCGCCCGCGGCTGGAGTCTCAAGGCCCTCCATCGCCTCATCGTCACGTCGGCCACCTACCGGCAGGCGTCCCACGCCCGCGAGGACCTCGCCCTCGTCGATCCGCTGAACCGGCTGCTGGCCCGCCAGCAGCGGCTGCGGCTCGATGCCGAGCTGGTGCGGGACGCCGCCCTCACCGCCAGCGGCCTGCTGGTGCCGCGGCTGGGCGGTCCCCCGGTCTACCCGCCGCAGCCGGACGGCGTGATGAGCCTGGGCCAGGTCAAGCGCGAGTGGAAGGCGAGCACGGGCGAGGACCGCTACCGCCGCGGGCTGTACACCCATTTCTGGCGGGCGACGCCGCACCCGGCGCTGGCCGTGTTTGATGCCGCCGATGGCTTCAGCAGCTGCACCCGGCGGCTGCGTTCCAACACCCCGCTGCAGGCCCTGACCCTGCTCAATGACCAGCAGTTCTACGAGTTTGCGGAGGGCCTCGCCGACCGCGTGCTCCGGGAGCGGGCCCACGCCTCCTTGGCGGAGCAACTGGCCCACGCCTTCCGCCTGAGCACGGCCCGGCTGCCAAGCGCGACCGAACGCGACCGCCTCGCGGACCTCCACGCCCGGCGCCTGGCCGCCGAGACCGGGGAACCCGCCGCCCGCCAACGCGCGGCCTGGATCGCCGTGGCCCGCGTGCTCCTGAACCTCGACGAGACCATCACCCGCGAATGAATCCGACCCTCCCTCCCCCGACCTGGCCGGACTTCCTCGCCGCCCGCACCCGCCGCCACTTCCTCAGCCGCTGCGCGGTCGGGCTCGGCGGCATCGCCCTCGCCTCGATGCTCAACCAGGCGCGCGGGGCTTCCGCGGCGCCCTCGGGCCCCCTGGCCCCGAAGCCGACCCACTTCCCCGCGCGGGCGAAAAACATCATCTACCTGTTTATGGCCGGAGGGCCCAGCCAGCTGGAGCTCTTTGACCACAAGCCCAAGCTGGTCGAGCTGAACGGCCAGCCCATCCCGGCCTCGTTCATCGAGGGCAAACGCTTCGCCTTTATGGACTCCAGCCACGGGACGCGGCTGATGGGCACCCGCCGCCAGTTCGCGCGGCACGGCCGCAGCGGGATGTGGGTCTCCGAGCTCTTCCCGCACACGGCACGCATCGTCGATGACCTCACGATGGTAAAGTCGTGCCAGGCCACCCTCTTCAACCACGCCCCCGCGAAGCTCTTTATGAACACGGGGTCCGGCCAGTTCGGGCGCCCCAGTTTCGGCTCCTGGCTGAACTACGGCCTCGGCAGCGAATGCCAGGATCTTCCCGGCTTCGTGGTCCTCCAGTCCGGTCCCCGCGGCCCCCGCGGCGGCGCCGTCAACTGGGGCTCAGGCTTCCTGCCCACGACCTACCAAGGCGTGCCCTTCCGCGGCACCGGGGAACCGATCCTCAACCTGACCCGGCCCGCGGCGGTCACCGCGGACGGTCAGCGGGACGCGCTGGATGCGCTGCGGGACCTGAACCTGCAGCGCGCCGTCGCCACCGGCGACCCGGAGATCGCCACCCGCATCGCCGCCTACGAGATGGCGTCGCGGATGCAGTCCAGCGCGCCGGACCTCATCGACCTCAAGTCCGAAAGCGCGGCCACGATGAAGCGCTACGGCATCGAGGACCAGCGTCCTTCCTTCGCCCGGAACTGCCTCCTCGCGCGGCGGCTCGTCGAGCGGGGCGTGCGTTTCGTGCAGCTGTACCACACCAATTGGGACAGCCACGGCGGGCCCGGGGAGAACCTGCAGGCGGACTTCGAGAAGGTCTGCCGCGAGGTGGACCAAGGCCAGGCCGCCCTCGTGCAGGACCTGAAAGAGCGCGGGCTCCTGAAGGACACCCTGGTCATCTGGGGCGGGGAGTTCGGCCGCACCCCGATGGGCGAGAACCGCGACACCACCGGGCGCAACCACCACATCGATGCGTTCACGATGTGGTTCGCCGGCGGCGGGATGAAGGCGGGCGAGGTGATCGGCGAGACCGATGAGCTCGGCTTCAACGCGGTGCGAGACCCGATGCACGTGCACGATATCCACGCCACCCTCCTGCACCTGCTGGGCCTCGATCACACCAAGCTCACCTTCCGGTTTCAGGGCCGGGACTTCCGGCTGACGGACGTCCACGGCAAGGTGAACCACAAGCTCTTCGCCTGACGAGGGACCCGGCGCGAAGGTTGGTTCCATCGCACCGGGTGCACCGGCGGTCAGGGCACTCGGGCCAGGGCCGGTGGGGAGGGGTCGTGCGCGGCGACCAGCGGACCGTGGCGGAGCGTTTCCGCGAGGTTGGCGGCCCGTTCGGCGTAGCGGTGTGCCCGCCCGGGGGATTGGCCCCTGAGCACGGCGTAGAGGCCGCTGTTCCAAGCGAGGGCCACGTGGTAAGCGTCCTGAGGCTTCTTCGCTTTGGCCAGTCCCCGGCAGATCCAATCGTAGTGCTGGCAGGCGACGCGGAATGCCTCCTTGCGGTCGAGTGCGTCCGCAAAGGGACGGGTTGAGTGCATCCGCCACGTCTCGGCCTTGAACTGCCAGGGACCGAGTTCGCCGCCGGGACCCGGGCGGGAGACGTTGCGGGGATTCTCGATCAAGCGGATCGCCTCGAGGGTGGCGGCGCGTTCCGGGGAAGCCTCCACGGACTCGGCGACCACCGAGAGGACAAAGAGGCGCAGGCCGGTCCGGAGAAGGGCGCGCGCAGGACTGGGTGGGAGTTTGGGCATACCGCACCCTGAGACGCACTGGTCAGCACTTGGGTTCATTTTGTTAATAAGTTTTCGTGCTGCTCGGCGGGGAACTTTCCCCACGGCACGGGTCGCCCAACCAGTAAGCTCTTGCGGCGTGCTCCGGCCGCTTGCTGGCTGGCGCGGTGCTCCGGATCCACCTGCCGCCCAACCTCCTCGCCGCGGCCGCACGGGACGCGGTCGCCGTGCGGGTGGAGCTCGATCTGAGCGCGGCGCCGCCGGCGGAACTGCTCCCGGTGCTGGTCCTGTTACAACGCTGGTGCGGTCCGCAGGCACCGGGGGTGCTGCAGTTGAACCGCCGGCAACTGGGCGAATTGAGCCGGGCGGCGTCCGGACAATGTGTCTTCGTGGAGGGTGGCACCGCGGTGACGTGGCGGCACGATGATCTCCTACGGGAGCCGTCGGTGCCCGTGGCCGCGGCGCCGATCGGGCGGAACCTGCGCGCCAAGGCGGGGGCAGAGGATCGGCCCCTGGAGGTGGACGGCACCGAGCACTACCTAGCATTGAGCCTGCCCTCGCGGGAACATCCGCAGTATGCGGAGGCCTTAGCGCTGGTGAAGGATGCGGGGTTCTTGCTGGAGCCCTCGAACGGGCGTTGGTGGCTGCGCGACCGGCACCGGACGCTCTCCTTCTTGGCGCGCCACGGCGAGCGGCTCAGGGGGGTGCTGGCCGCCCGCTTCACCCCGGCCTTCACGCGGCAGACCGCGCATCTCGTGCCCGCGCGACTCGCCGCGCAGGTGGAGACGACCGGCGGACAATTCAGCGTTGAACTGGGACTCGCCGCGGAGGGCGCCTCGGAGGCCGAACTCCGGGCCGCCCTCGCGGCCGGCCGCGGCTACCTGGAGTCCAAGGGACGCGTGCTGCTGATCGACCCGGAGCTCACGGGGCGTCTCGCCCAGGCGCAGCAGGCCCTCGCGGGCGATCCCCGGGTGGCGATGGCCCCCGTGGCGCGCCAGCGGGTACCGCGCAGCCGCGTGGCCGAGGTCGCGGAGTTGTTGGAGGATCTGGCCCCCGGCTTCCGGCCGCCGGCGGACTGGCAGCGTCTGACCGGGGCGGTTGAACGCTTGTCCGCCTTGGAGGCGGCGCCGGTCCCGGCCGCCCTCGACGCCCTGCTGCGGCCTTACCAACGCCTGGGCGTGGCGTGGCTGTGGCATCTGCACCGGAACGGCCTGGGCGGGATCCTCGCGGACGAGATGGGCCTCGGGAAAACCCTGCAGGCACTCGCGTTGCTGGCGGCGGTCCACCAGCCGGCGCACGGAACGGTCGGCACCACCCTGGTGGTGTGCCCCGCCTCGCTGCTCGAGAACTGGCGCCGCGAGGCCGCCCGCTTCACGCCCCAATTGCGCGTGGAGGTGCATCACGGCGCCAGTCGGCTGACGCGCGCGGCCGATCTGGCGCGCGCGGACCTCCTGATCACGAGCTACGGCACCCTCGCCCGTGACCAGGAGCTCTTCACCGCGGTGGAATTCACGGCGGTCGTGGCCGATGAAGCCCAGCACATCAAGAACCGGCGTTCGCAGAGCGCGGCGGCGCTGCGGGCCCTGCGGGCGCGGACGCGGTTCCTCCTGACCGGCACGCCGCTGGAGAACTCCCTCGCGGACCTGCGTTCCCTGCTCGAATTCCTGCTGCCCGGCTACCTGCCGCGGCTCCCCGCCGGCCTGAGCGCCGAGGAGCGGGAATGGCACGACGAACGGTTGCGCCGGCAGGCGGCGCCCTACCTGCTGCGGCGAACCAAGCGGGCGGTGGCGCCGGAGCTGCCGCCGCGCCTCGAGCAGGTCCTGTGGGTCGAGTTGAGCCCGGCGCAGGCGGCCCTGTACCGCCGCGTCGAGCAGGAGAGCGAACGGGAACTGATCGACCTGGCCGCCTCCGGTGCGGGCGAATCCCGGCTGCGCCTCGCGGCCCTCACCCAGCTGCTGCGCCTGCGGCAGATCTGCTGCGATCCGCGGCTGGTGGCCAATCTGCCCGAGGAGCCGGGCGCGACGGTTTCTGCCAAGCTGGAAGCCTTTCGCGAGCTCCTCGCGGAGGCCGTGGATGACGGGCACCGGTTGCTGGTCTTCTCCCAGTTTACGCGCCTGCTGGACCTCGTCGGCCAGGAGTTGGAGGCGCAGGGCATTCCGTGGTGCCGGCTGGATGGCACGATGTCCCCGCCGCAGCGGCAAGCGGAGGTGGACCGCTTCCAGTCCGGGCCGGGCGTGCCGGTGTTCCTGCTTTCCCTGAAGGCGGGCGGCACCGGCCTGAACCTGACGGGCGCGGACACCGTGGTGCACCTGGACCCGTGGTGGAACCCGGCGGCGGAGGCGCAGGCGACCGATCGCGCGCACCGCATCGGGCAGACGCGGACGGTGACCAGCTACAAGCTGATCGCAACCGGCACCGTCGAGGAGCGGGTGCTGGCGCTGCAGGACGAGAAGCGAACCCTGCTCGCGGAAGTGTTCGAGGCGAGCGACGCGGCGGCCGCCAAGCTCAGCCTGGCGGACCTGCGCGGGCTGCTGGCGGGCGCGCGAGTTTAGAGCAGGTCCGCGGCCAGTTCGGCGAGGCGGGAGCGCTCGCCCTTCGTCAGCTTCACGTGGGCCGCGAGGGGCTGGCCCTTCATCCGGTTGTGGCAGTAGACTAGGCCGTTGCTGCGGGCGTCGACGTAGGGGTTGTCGATCTGCGCGGGGTCCCCGATCAGCACGATCTTGGAGCCCTCGCTGATGCGCGTGATGACCGTCTTGACCTCGTGCGGCGTGAGTTGCTGGGCCTCGTCGAGGATGAAGAATCGCCGCGCGATCGAGCGGCCGCGAATGAAGGCGAGCGCCTCGATCTCCACCAGGCCGCTGCGCAGCAGGCGTTCGTAGGGCTTGAGGAGGGCGCCCGGCGCGCCGGTCGGCGCCGGGGAGGGGGTTGGCGGAATCTCCTGCCGCTTGCCCTTTCGCCGCGTGACCTTCTTGGCCGCGAACTGGGGATCCTTGGGCGGCTTCGAGGGGATGAGGACCTCCAGCGCGTCGTGGTACGGCTGCAGCCACGGGCGCATCTTCTCCTCCAGCGAGCCAGGCAGGAACCCGAGGTCCTTGCCGAGGCTGATGATGGGCCGGGAAATCGAGAGCCCGTCGTACCGGCAGTGATCATCTTGCAGCTGGTGCAGCGCGCAGGCGGTCGAGAGGAGGGTCTTGCCGGTGCCGGCCTTGCCGAAGCACGTGATGAGCGAGAGGCTCTCGTCGAGCAGGGCGTCCATCAGGAACTGCTGCTCGAGGTTGCGCGCGCGGATGGGGATGCCGCCGGGAGCCTTGACGAAATCGGGCAGCTTGAGGCGGCGGACGACGCCCTCGCCGTAGTGCCGCGCGGGCATCGTCTTGCCCTCCGGGGAGCGCAGCAGCACGTACTCGTTGAGGACCAGCGGGGCCGCGGCGGAGGACGGCAGGGCGTACGCGCCCTCGGAGCAGAAGCGCTGCAGCTCGTACTGGTCGAGCGCCACCTCGCGGTAGCTGGCCTCGTCGTCGGTCGCGGGGACCTTGTCGTTGAGATAGTCCTGGGACTCGAGCCCGACCGCGCGGGCCTTCAGCTGCACGTTGACGTCCTTGGTGACGAGGATCGTCGGGGGCGGGAAGCGCTCCTGCACGAACAGCGCGCAGGCGAGGATGCGATTGTCCTTCTTGGTGAGGTCCGGCAGGATCGCCCGCAACCGGTCCATCGCCGGCGACCAGTGTCCCGGGTTGAGCAGGTAGGGGTTGATGATGATGGAGAGCGTGCCGCCGGTCTCGAGCTCGACGCCCTCGTGCATCGAGCGGGTGTCGGGGAGCAGTTCCTGCAGCATCCGGTGCACGCGCCGCGCGTTGCGGCCGCGCTCCGTGGACTGCTCGCCCTTGATGGCGTCGAGCTCCTCGAGGACCTCCACCGGGATCGCCAGGTTGTTGTCCTGAAACTTCAGGATGCACTGGGGATCGTGGAGGAGGACATTCGTATCGAGGACGAACGTCTTCACCTTGGCCGAGACCTTGAACCGCGAGACCGGGGCTTCCGCCCCACGCATTTGTTCCATCGGTAGGGTGTGAATAATTGGTGAACAACTAGCCGGCGGACCGCGGCTGTCGAACGTAATGTGCGGCCGCCACGGGAACGTGACCTGGGGCGCGGACCGCCGAGCGCCCCTTGACCCGGCGCGCCGCCCTCGGCCAGGCTCCCGGCGTGCTTTCCTCGCCCTGCCCCTCCGGTGGAAGCAGACCCCCGGATTTCCGCGTGCCCCGGTCTCCGCGCGCCTTCGCCGCGCTCCTGTTGGCCGTGCTGGTGGCTGGCTCGCCGGGGCGCGCGGCCGGCCCGGTGCCGCGCCCGCCGAACCTGATCGTGCTGCTGTGCGACAATCTCGGCTACGGCGACACCGCGCCCTTCGGCCCGACCGTGCACCGCACGCCGGAGCTCGACCGGATGGCGCGCGAGGGGATGCGCCTCACCCACCTCTATGCCGCCAGTGGCGTCTGCACGCCCTCGCGCGCGGCCCTGATGACGGGCTCGTATCCTCGCCGGGTGAACCTGCACCGCAACGCGCGGGGCGGGGCCGTGCTGCAACCGGTTGAGCCGATCGGGCTGCATCCCGCGGAGGAGACCATCGCCGAGTTGCTGCGGGCGCGCGGCTACGCGACGGCGATGATCGGCAAGTGGCACCTCGGCGATCAGGCGCCGTTCCTGCCCACGCGGCAGGGTTTCGAGTCCTATCTCGGCGTGCCCTACAGCGACGATATGACGCCGCGGGAGGGCCAGCCGTGGCCGGATCTGCCGTTGTTGCGGAACGAGGAGGTCATCGAGGCCCCGGTCGACCGCGACCACCTCACCCGGCGCGAGGCGGAGGCGGCGGTGCGCTTCATCCGGGAACACCGGGAACGTCCGTTCTTCCTGTATGTGGCCCACGCGATGCCGGGCAGCACCCGGGCGCCGTACTCCAGCCCGGCCTTCCGCGGGCATTCCCGCAATGGTCCGTGGGGCGACGCGGTCGAGGAGCTGGACTGGGCGGCGGGGCAGATCCTCGCGGCCGTCCGTGAGGCGGGCCTGGCGGAGCACACCCTTGTGCTGTGGACCTCGGACAACGGGGCCCCGCGCCGCGAACCCGTGCAGGGCAGCAACCGCCCCCTCGGCGGCTGGGGTTACACCACGAGCGAGGGCGGGATGCGCGTGCCCGGGATCGTCTGGGCCCCGGGGCGCGTGCCGGCCGGGCGCGAATGCGCGGAGCTCACCACGCTGATGGATGTCCTGCCGACCTTCGTCCGCCTCGCCGGGGGCAGGCCGCCCGCCGCGGCCATTGACGGGCGCGACGTCTGGCCGCTGCTCGCGGGGGAACCGGGCGCCCGCAGCCCGCACGAGGCCTTTTTCTATTACTACGGCGAGCAGCTGCAGGCCGTGCGTTCCGGCCCGTGGAAGCTGCACCTCGCGCTCGGGGCGCGGGCGACGGGCACCGTCGGCAAGGCGGGCGGGCCGCGGAAGGCCCAGCTGTTTGACGTGGCGCGGGACCCCGGGGAAACCGAGGACCTCCACGCGCAACGGCCCGAGATCGTCGCCCGGCTTGAGCGGGCGGCCGCCGCGGCGCGCGTGGAGCTCGGGGACACCGATCGCCCCGGCCGGGGCCAGCGTCCGGCCGGCTGGGTCGCGGATCCCCGCCCCCTGCGCCTCCCTGCGGCGCGCTGATCTGACCCCGGGTTTCCGGGTCGGACCGGAGCTTGCCTCCGGGCCGTCGCGTCCTTCGTCTCGGCCGGATGTCGGACGCGAAGCTCACGCCCATGATGCAGCAGTACTTCGAGGTCCGCCGCGGCCTGCCGAAGGACACCCTGCTGCTCTTCCGGCTGGGGGATTTCTTCGAGCTGTTCTTTGAGGACGCCGTGACGGCTTCCCGGCTGCTGGGCCTGACCTTGACCCGCCGGAACGACGTGCCGATGGCGGGACTGCCGGCGCACGCGGCGGATGGGTACGTGACCAAGCTGCTCGCCGCCGGCCGCAAGGTGGCCCTCTGCGACCAGGCGGAGCCGGCCAAGGCGGGCAAGCTGGTGCGCCGCCAGCTCACGCGCATCCTCTCCCCGGGCACCACCCTGGCGCCCGGCCAGATGGAGGCGGGGCGCAACCACTACCTCGCGGCCGTGGTGGCGGACCGCGCGGGCCTGCACGCGGCGTGGCTCGACCTCTCGACGGGCGAGTTCCGCGTCGCGACCGACGCCCGGCCGGCGAACCTGCTGCCCGTGCTGACCGCCCTCGCGCCGGCCGAACTGCTGGTGATTGAGGGGGAGCGGGAGCGCTGGGCGGCGGCGCCGGCCGAGGAGGCGGGGCTGCGGGCCCTGCACGCGTTCGCGGCCGAGCGGCTGGTCTCGGAACTGCCCGGCTACCACTTTGACCCGCGGGCGGGCGCCCGGGCGGTCACGGACGCCCTGCGCGTGCTGAACCTCGAGGGCTTCGGGCTCAGCGCGGACCACCCCGGACTGGGGCCCGCGGGCGCGCTGGTGCAGTACGTGACCGAGAATCTCCGGGCGCGGCCGGAGAACCTCACCCGGTTGCAGGAGTACCGGAGCGGGCGGGCGCTGCTCCTCGATCCCGCGACCCTGCGCAACCTCGAGATCTTCAGCTCCAGCCGGGGTTCGCGGGAAGGTTCCCTGCTCCAGGCCGTCAACCGCACCGCCACCGCCTCCGGCGCGCGGCTGCTGGAGCGCTGGCTGGCCGCGCCCACCCTGGATCTGCCGGAGATCCGGCGGCGCCAGGCGATCGTCGGCGACCTCCTGGCCCAGCCGCTGCGCCTCGGCGAGCTCCACGAGCTCCTGCAGGCGGTGCGCGACATCCCGCGGATCCTGGGCCGCCTCCAGAACCGGTTGCGCAATCCCCGGGAGCTGGGCGGCATCCGCGACACCCTGGAGCGCCTGCCGGGCCTGCGGGCGGTGCTGGCGACCTTTGGCCCGGAATCGCCGCTCGCGGGGGCCGCGGAGGCCCTCACCGAGCAGCCGGTGTTGCTCGACCTGCTCCGCCGCGGGCTGGCCGAGGAGCTCCCGAACGACCTCGCCGACGGCAACTTCATCCGGGCCGGGCACGATGCGGAGCTGGACCGCCTGCGGGCGCTGACCAGCGGCAACCGCACCTGGCTCTCGGACCTGGAGCGCGCGGAGCAGGAGCGCACCGGCATCCGCAGCCTGAAGGTGCGTTTCACCCAGAACTTCGGGTACTACATCGAGGTGACCAAGGCGAACCTGCACCTGGTGCCCGCCGACTACATCCGCCGGCAGACCACCGTGGGCGGCGAGCGGTACGTCACCGAGGCGTTGCGGGCCAAGGAGAAGGAGATCTTTCACGCCGAGGAGGGGGCGCAGGCGCGGGAGCTGGAGCTCTTCTCCGCCCTCGTCGCGGCCGTGCTGGACGAGGCCCTGGCCCTGATGCGGACCGCCGAGACGCTGGCGGAGCTGGACGTGCTGGCCGGCTGGGCGTTGCTGGCCCGGGAGTGGGACTATTGCCGGCCCGAGCTCGACGAGGGCGAGGAGCTCGAGATCACGGAGGGGCGGCATCCAGTCGTGGAGCAGGTGTTGCGGGCCCCGGACGCGGCCGTGGGGCTCGGGGGCACGGCGGGCTTCGTGCCGAACGACACCGCGCTGCGGGCGGACGAGGCGCAGCTGATGCTGCTCACGGGACCGAATATGGCGGGCAAATCGACCTACATCCGGCAGGTGGCCCTGATCACCTTGCTCGCGCAGATCGGCTGCTGGGTGCCGGCGCGCCGGTGCCGGGTCGGGCTGGTGGACCGGATCTTCTCCCGCGTGGGGGCGAGCGACGACCTGGCCCGGGGCAATTCGACCTTTATGGTCGAGATGAACGAGACCGCGAACATCCTCAACCACGCGACCGAGCGCTCGCTGATCATCCTCGACGAGATCGGCCGGGGCACCTCGACCTACGACGGCCTGGCCATCGCGTGGGCGGTGGTCGAGCACCTGCACCAGGGCCCGGAGCGGGGCCCGCGGACCCTGTTCGCGACCCATTACCAGGAACTGACCCAGCTGGAGCGACACCTGCCGCGCCTGCGGAACTTCTCCGTGGCGGTGAAGGAGTGGAACGATGAGATCCTGTTCGTTCGGCGGATCGTGCCCGGGGCGGCGGACCGCAGCTACGGCATCCAGGTCGCGCGGCTCGCGGGGCTGCCGCCCACGGTGATCGCGCGGGCGCGGACGATCCTCGGCCGGCTCGAGGGCGAGAACCCGGATGTCGAGTTGCCGGCCCCGGAGGTGCGCCCGCGCCGGAAGCTGCGGGTGGCGGCGGCGGACGATCCCCAGCTCAGCCTGCTGTGAGGCCGCGGCGCAGCCGCCAGAGGGCGCGCGCCTGCCGGATCGTCTCGGCCAGCCCCTCGGGCGTGAGCGCCTGCTTGGGATCGTCGCCGATGCCGTGGCTGGGGCTGACGTGCGCCTCGAGGCACAGCCCGTCGGCCCCGTAGGCCACCGCCGCGAGGGCGCTGGCGGGCACGTAGGCCGCCTTACCCACGGAATGGGAGGGGTCGACCACCACGGGCGCCCAGGTCTTCTCCTTCAGCAGCGGCGTGATGCTCTCGTCGGGATGATTGCGGTACCCGTCGAGCCCCGGGGCGGTGCCGCGGGGGCAAAGCAGGATGTTGGGGTTGCCGAAGGCGGCGATGTACTCGGCGGCCGAGATGAACTCGTTCACCGGGCCCATATGGATGCTGCGCTTGAGCAGGACGGCCGTCTCGCGGCCGGCCACGGCGCGGCCGATGGCGCGGAGCAGGGAGTAATTGAGGGCATTGCGCGCGCCGACCTGGAGGCAGGTCACGCCCGCCTCGAGGGCCACGCCGATGTGGGCTTCCTCCATCACCTCGGTGTCGACCGGGAGGCCGGTGCGCCGGGAGCCTTCCAGCAGGATGTCCATCGAGCGGGTATCGCCCTGGAAGGTGTACGGGTTGGTGCGCGGCTTCCAGACCCCGCCGCGGATCATCTGGGCGCCGGCCTCCTTCACCGCGGCGGCGCTCTCGTAGAAGTAATTCGGGTTCTTCGGGTCGATGGTGCAGGGCCCGGCGATCACGAAGAGTTCCTCGCCGAGGGTCACGCCCCCGAGCCGGATGCGGTGACTGGCGAGGTCCGAGCGCTTGTCCATCAGCTTGAACGGCGACTGGATGCGGTCGATGCGCTCGACGTAATCGAGACCCTCGAGCCGGTTGATCATTAGGTCATCCCGCTCGTCCCCCACGATCGCGTAGATCGTGCGCAGGGCGCCGATGATCGGCTGGATGGTGCAGCCGAATTCGGCGACGATCCCGGTGACCTCGGCGAGCTGGGCCGGCGTCAGGCGGTTGGACTTGGGCAAGATCATCCCCGGAGATTTGGGCCGCGCGGGGCCGGAGGACAAACCGGATTTTCGCGGCCGCCCCGGGGCGGGGTTCCGTCAGAGGGCCTGCTCGAACTCGGGCGGCACGGGCGCGCGGGCGGCAAAGGAATGGGGCGCGCCCGCCCACTGGTACTCGAAGGTGGTCTCGGAGGCGTGGAGGAAGAGCCGGCGCGTGCCGGAGCTGCGGGCGAACTCGCGGTTCCGCGGGAAATCACCGTAGGTCTGGTCGCCGACGATGGGCAGGCCGCGTTGCGCGCACTGCACCCGCAATTGGTGGCTGCGGCCGGTGCGGGGCTCGAGCCGCAGGAGGGTCAGGCGCGGTTCGCCCAGGCCCCGGCGCGCGACGCTCATCCGGCACTCGGCGGGGATGTTGCCCGCGCGGGCGGAGGTGCGCACCCGGCCCTCCCGGCGCTCCACCGCCAGCAGGTCGCGCCAGAGCTCGAGCGGGGCGCGGGGGGCGCCGAAGACGAGGGCGAAATACACCTTCCGGACCTGTTTGCGGCGGAACTGGGCCCGGATCTCGACCGCGAGATCCTGCCGCAGGCACCCGAGCAGCACGCCCGAGGTGGCGGAGTCGATCCGGTTGAGCAGCCAGCAGCGGCGCAACGGGCCACCCGCGGGCGACTCCCACTCGTAGGCCTCGGCCTCCAGATCGTAGCGGGCCCGGAGCGTGGAGCGCGGTTCATCCCCGGGTTCGTTGGGATGGGAGAGCAGTCCGGCCGGCTTGGCGAAGGCGAGCAACCCCTGCGCATCCACGTGGAGGAGCGTGACGCCGCGGCCTAGGGGCAGGTCGGAGGTGTCCGGCAAGCCGCTCACTGGTAGTAGAACGTGAACGTCATCTGCTGCCGGTCCCCGAGCACCGCCTTCATATCGTCGGTCCAGGGACCGTAGGGCATCCGGTCGGTGATCGCGCTCACGCAGGCGCGGGTCGCGGTGTCGTTCGCGGTCGAGTTCTCGACCCCGATGTCCACGATGCGGCCCTCGTCATTCATCACGAACTTGACCGTGACGGAGCTGCCGCCGACCGGATTGGCCTTCTGCTCGATAACGATGCGCTCCCATTGGATCTGCACCGAATCGATCATCCGCTGGAGGTAGGCGCCATAGTTGCTCCAGCGGGCGTCGACGGCCGTGGGGCCGATGTTGGTGGTGCCGAACTTGTTTTCCGCGAGGATCGCCGGGCGGGTCTGGATGGTCTTGACCAGTTGCGGCCGGGGCTGCGGGCGGCGGGGGTCGATCGCCGGCCGCGGGGCGGGTTGGGCGGTCGCGCCCTCCCCTTCCTTGGTGCCCTCCACGCGTTCCGGCACGGCCTCGGCGCGGTCCAAGCGCTTGGCGAGACTGCTGCCGTAGCCCTCGCGGTTGTCGCCCTCGACCTTTTCCACGCCGGAAAGGGGGTTCTGTTCGCGCCGGGGAGCCGCGACCACCTCAGGGGCGGGCGGGGCCTCCGTCGGGGGCGGCGGGGCCGGGGTGAACTCCTGCGGCTGCGTCAGCCGGCCGCTCACGATCTGGGTGGACTCGATGTCGGTGCGGCCCTCGAGCGCGGGGCGGTCGCTGCGGCCCTCGGGCGTGGGCTTCTCCTGGGCGACCTGCTGGTTCTGGGCGGCGAAGTTGTTCGTCTTGTCCGGCACGTTCTCCGGCGCCTCGGGATTGGTCTCCACGAAGCGGAAGGGGTCCGCGGGCTTCGGCTGGGGTTGCACCTGGACCTCCGGCTCCAACTCGATCGAGAAATTCCGCTCCGTCGACTCCGGGCGGGCCGTCACCGGCACGGCCTCGAAGCGGAGCACCGCGGGCCCGAGCAGCCAGAGCAGCAGGTGGATGAGGACGACCCCGGCGAGGCCGATCAGCACCGAGCGGGTATCCGGATCCCGCACGCCCCGGGCCACGGCGCGCCGCAGCACGGTCAGCGGCGGGGGCCGCAGGATGGTATCGCTCGTCATCATCGGTTCACAGGGACGGGCCGGAAGCGGAAAAGTCTGGGGCGAGGCCGGCGCGGGTCAAAATCTGTTTCGTCTCCGACAGCGGCAGGCCGACAATGTTCGTCAGGGAGCCCTCATAACCCGTGATGATCAGTTCGGGGTGTTCCTGGATGGCGTAGCCACCCGCCTTGTCGAGGGTGTGGACCTTGGCCAGGTAGGCCTCGATCGTCGCCTCATCGAGGGCGCGGAAGCGGACCGTGCTGTCGACCACCGCCTCGAGGGCGAGGCTATCCCGGCCGCGGCGCAGGGCGAGGCCGGTGTGGACCGTGTGGGCCCGTCCGCTGAGCCGCCGGAGCATCGCACGGGCCTCGGCGGCGTCCGCGGGCTTGTTCAGCACGTGGCCGTCGAGGCAGACGGTGGTGTCCGCCCCGAGGACGGTCGCGGCGGGGAAGCGGGCGGCGACCCAAGCGGCCTTGAGGGCGGCGTTGTGCGCGACCAGGCGGCGGGGATCGGCATCGGGGGTCTCGTCCTCGGTGACGCGGGCCACGACGACGGTGAAGGGCAGGCCAAGGCGGGCCAGCAGTTCCTGCCGCCGCGGGGAGGCGGAGGCGAGGATGAGCCCGGCGGGAGCGGGCGTCACGGGGCGCGTTCCGCGAGGATCGTGCGGACGTCCCCGCGAGCGCGGGCGAGCTCGACGCGGCTCAGGTTGTACTGGTGCACCGCCTCGACGAGGTTGTCCTCGGCCTGGGCGAGGCGGTTCTGGGCCTCGACCACCTCCCGGTTGTCCGCGACCCCCTGCTGGTAGCGCTGCTGCGCGAGCCGGAGTTCCTCGCGGGCGAGCCCGAGGCCCTTCTCCGCAACGGATACCTGCGCGTGGCGCGAGGTGGCGTCCTGGGCCGCGAGCCGCAGTTCGGCGGAGATCTGGAGTTCGAGATGGTGCAGCCGCGCCTCCTGAGAACGGAGGCGGGATTGCGCGCTGCGGCGGCTGGCGCTGAGCCGGAACCCATCGAACACGGGCATCGCGACCCCGACCCCGAAGGCCCATTGGTCCTGCTTGCCATCGTCGTCGAACCGGGGCGAGGCCACGCCGTAGTTGCCGCTGAGCGTGAGCGCGGGCCAGCGTTCGCGCTCGGTGGCGCGGACGTTGAGGCGGGATTGGTCGACGGCGAGGCGGGCGGCCAAGTGCTCCGCGCGCCGCTCGAAGACGGTCCCCTCCGCGCCCAGCGTCTGCAGGGTGCCGGGCGTGCGGCGGACCTCGAACCCGGCCAGTTGCAGCGGCTGGCCCGGGGGCAGGTCGAGGATCCGCTGGAGCAGCAGCTGGCTCTGCAGCACGACGGTGTCGTGCTGGAGCCGGGCCTGTTCGGCGAGGGCGAGCTGGGCCTCGGCCCGGGTGACATCGATCTGGGTGGCCACGCCCGCGGTGAACTGGCTCCGCGCTAGCCCAAGCAGGGCCTGGGTGCGCGCGATGTTGGCGTCGAGCACTTCCCGGCGGCGGAGGTTGCGCAGATTGAGGAAGTAGCCGCCCGCGACGTCTGCGAGCACCGCCTGGAGGGCGGCGGCCAGATTGGCCCGGGCCACCTCAGCCCCGGTGCGGGAGGCCTCGGCGAGAACGCGCAGACTGGGGTTGTAGAGCGCGTAGGAGCCGCTGAGGAGGGCGTCGAAGCGGTTCGCGGGCCGGCCGGAGGTGACCACGACCGTGGCGATGCTGACGCCCTGGGACCGGCGCTGCTGGAGGGAGGCGGAGAGGTTCGGGAGGTTGGCCGCGCGCTGCTGGTGGGCGGCCTCGAGGGCCTGCACCGCCGACTCGCGGCTGAGGAGCACCGTGAGGCTCACGCGCTCGACCGCGGCGAGCGCTTCCTCCAGCGTCAGCGCCCCGCCCTCGGCGGCCGGGAGCGGGAGGCGAAGCAGGCCGAGCAGGAGGAGTCCGGAGACGCGGGGGAGACGCATACGACGCGACGAGCAAACGCCGCCGGGGCGGGATGCTGCAAGCCCGGGTTGCGGGTTGTCACGCGCGGCAAAGCCCTCAAGGTGATCCGTTCGATGCGACTCGGACTCGCGCAAATTAATCCCACCGTGGGCGATCTGGCCGGCAACCGCCGGCGGATCCTGGAGGCGTACCGCGCGCTGGTGGCGGAGGGGGCGGAGCTGGTGGTCTTCCCGGAACTGGCCGCCTGCGGCTACCCGCCGCGGGACCTGCTGTTCCGCCGGGGCTTCGTGGCGGACGTGGCGGCCTCGCTGGCCGAGATCGCGGCGGGGATCGGGGCCGTGCCGGCGTTGGTGGGCACGGTGGAGCCGAACGCTCTGGGCGCGGGCCGGCCGTGCTTCAACGCCGCCGCCTTCTGCCGGGACGGGCAGGTCGAGGCGATGGCGCGCAAGTGCCTGCTGCCGACCTACGACGTGTTCGATGAGGATCGCTATTTCGAGGCGGCGACCGAGCCGCTGGTGATCACGCACGCGGGGCGGCGCATCGGCGTGACCCTCTGTGAGGACATCTGGACCAACCCGCAGCTCGGGCCCCGGCGCTACGCCGGCCCGGTGCCGCTGGACCAGTTGGCCGCCGCGGGCTGCGACCTGATGGTGAACCTTTCCGCCAGCCCCTGGTGCCTCGGCAAGGAGGACGTGCGGCGGCGGTTGGTGGTCGCGGACGCCGCGCGCCGGCTCGGCTGCCCCGTGGCCTACGTGAACGCGGTGGGCGGCAACGATGAGCTGATTTTCGACGGGCGGAGCCAGCTCGCGGATGCGGCGGGCCGGCCGATTGCGAGCCTGGCTGCGTTCCGCGAGGAGCTGCGCGTGGTCGCCCTGCCGCCGCCGGGCGGGAACGCGCCAGAGGAGACGCCGGCCCCCGCGGAGGCCGCGGCCGACCTGTTTGCCGCGCTCGTCCTCGGGCTGAGGGACTACGGGCACAAGAGCGGCTTTCGCCGGGCCCTCGTGGCCCTCTCCGGGGGAATCGACTCCGCCGTAGTCGGCGTGATCGCGGCCGCGGCCTTCGGCCCGGAGAACGTGACCGGCGTCTCGCTCCCCTCGGCGATCTCGTCGGCGCACTCACGCACGGACGCGCAGGAGTTGGCGGCCAACCTCGGCATTGAGTGCGAGACCATCCCGATCGCGGACATCGTGGCGGGGTGCGAGACGGCTCTGGCGCCGGTCTTTGCGGGCCGCGCCCCGGACGTCACCGAGGAGAACCTGCAGGCCCGGACCCGCGGGGTCCTGATGATGGCCCTGTCCAACAAGTTTGGCGCCCTGCTCCTGACCACGGGGAATAAGAGCGAGATGGCGGTGGGGTACTGCACCCTTTACGGCGATATGTGCGGTGGGCTCGCGGTCATCAGCGACGTGTACAAGAACCAGGTCTACGCCCTCGCCCGCTGGATCAACCGGGAGCGGGAGATTATTCCGCGATCCTCCATTGAGAAGCCACCGAGCGCCGAGCTGCGGCCGGGCCAGACCGACCAGGACTCCCTGCCGCCCTACGACACGCTCGACGCGCTACTGGCGGGCTACGTCGAGGAGGGCTTGGCGCGGGCGGAGCTCGTGGCGAGGGGTTTCCCGGAGCCGATGGTGCGGGACGTGGCCCGAAAAGTGGACGCGAGCGAGTACAAGCGGAAGCAGGCGGCCCCGGGGCTAAAGGTCACCCCCCTCGCCTTCGGCGTGGGGCGCCGGATCCCGATCGTGCAGCGCTACGCCGGCTGATTTTCCCGATGACTTCCTCCGCCGATCTCTTCGCCCGCGCCCGGGAACTCATCCCGGGTGGGGTCAATTCCCCCGTGCGCGCCTTCCGTTCCGTCGGGGGCGCCCCTTTCTTCACGCGCGCGGCGCGCGGCGCCCGGCTCCACACCGTGGATGGGCGCGAGCTGATCGACTTTGTCTGCACCTGGGGCCCGGCGATCCACGGGCACAACCACCCCGTGATCCGCGCCGCGTTGGCGGAAGCCCTCGAGCAGGGCACCTCGTTCGGCACCCCGAATCCGCTGGAGGTCGAGATGGCGGAGCTCATCACGCGCTACGTGCCCTCGATCCGGAAGGTGCGGATGTGCAACAGCGGCACCGAGGCGACGATGTCGGCGCTCCGGCTCGCGCGCGGCTTCACCGGGCGGGACAAGATCATCAAGTTTTCCGGCTGCTACCACGGGCACTCCGACTCGCTGCTGATCAAGGCCGGATCCGGGGCGCTGACCCACGGCCATCCGGACAGCGCGGGCGTGCCGGCGGCGTTCGCGCGGGAGACGCTGGTGCTGCCCTACAATGACCCCGCGGCGCTGGAGGCGGCGTTCGCCGCGCACCCGGGGGAGATCGCCGCGGTGATCCTCGAGCCGTGCTGCGGCAACGTGGGCTTCATCGCGCCCGAACCGGGCTACCTGGCCTTCACCCGGGACGTGACGGCGCGCCACGGGGCGCTGCTCATCTTCGACGAGGTGATGACCGGTTTCCGGCTCGCGCGCGGCGGGGTGCAGGAACTGGAGGGCATCACGCCCGACCTGACCTGCCTCGGGAAGATCATCGGCGGCGGGCTGCCCGTGGGCGCCTTCGGCGGGCGGGCGGACGTGATGGACCATCTCGCCCCCCTCGGGCCGGTCTACCAGGCCGGCACCCTGAGCGGCAACCCGCTGGCGATGGCCGCGGGCATTGCCAGCCTGCGGATGCTGGCGACGGATGAGCCGTACCAGCGCTTGGAGCGGCTGGGCGGGCAGTTGCGTTCGGCGGTATTGGATGCGGCGCGCGCCAAGGGTCTCCCGGTGCAGTTCCCGCAGCGCGGCTCGATGTTCAGCCTCTTCTTCAATCCCGAACCGGTGCGCGATTACGCGTCGGCGCTGCGTTCCGACGCCAAGCACTTCGGCCGGCTGTTCCATTCCTGCCTGGAGCGCGGGGTTTATCTCGCCCCGAGCGCGTACGAGGCCGGTTTCCTCAGCACGGCCCACGAGGGTCGCGACATCGACCAGGCCTGCGCGGTCCTCAGCGATGCGATCGCCGGCCTTTGATCCCCGGCGTTGGGCCGCCCTGCTCGCCGGAAGCTCGGCGCTGCTGGCGGCGCCCCCGGCGGACGCCCCGCCGTTGCCGCTTTCGGAGCTGACGCCGGGCCGGCGCGGCGAGGTTTGGACGGTCTTCCGGGGCACGGAGCCGGAGCCCTTCTCCGTGGTGGTCACCGGGGTGATCCAAAACGGCCTGGGCCCGGGGAAGTCCCTGATTGTCTGCGAACTGACGGATCCGCGCGTGCAACCGATGGGCGCGGTGGCGGGGATGAGTGGGAGCCCGCTGTACGTCGACGGAAAGCTCGCGGGAGCCCTGAGTTACCAGATCCAGCGCTTTGAGACGGTGCGCCACGCGGGCTTCACGCCCGTGGCCGACCTGGAGGAGGTGCGCGCCCTCCCCTCCCCGGGCACGCGGCTCAGCGGCGGATCGGGCGGCCTCTCCCCGGCGACGCCCCTGCAGCCGGCCTTCAGCCTGGCCGGGCTCTCGCCGGTCGCGGTGGCGGCCCTCGGTCCCCTGCTGGCCGAACTTGGCCTCGGCCCCGTCGTGCCCGGGGGGGTGGCCAACCCGGCCCAGGGCGTGGTGGCGGCCGCGGAACCGCGGCTGGCTCCCGGCGGCGCGGTCGCGGTGGCGCTGGCGACGGGCGACATCACCCTCGCGGCGACCGGCACCGTCTCGCTGGTGCGCGGTCGCGAGATCGTGGCCTTCGGCCATCCCCTGCTCGCGCTGGGCGAGGTGGCTCTGCCGCTCTGCCACGCCGAGGTGCTGACCATCCTGCCCTCGCAGATGCAGTCCGTGAAGGTGGCGAACATCGGCCCCGTGATCGGCACCATCCGGCAGGACCGGCTTTCCGCGGTGGCGGGGGAACTGGGGCCCGGGCCGGCGATGATCCCGGTCGAGATCACCCGGCCGGGGGGCGCGGCACCGCTCCGCTTTGCCACGGCGCGGCACCCCCAACTGGCGCCGCTGGTGGTGGGAGCCGGGGTGAGCCAGGCCGTCCTGGGCGCGAACGACGCGGGGTTCAACGAGGGTTTTCGCGTGGCCAGCCACCTCCGCTTTCCCGGGGGGCTCGAATGGCGCCAGACCGTGCTCCACGCGGGCGCGCAGGGCTTCGCGCAGTCGCTGGGGGAGATCGTTCAATCCCTCGCGGCGGTGCTGCAGAACCCGCTGGGCCGCGTTTATCCCGACGCCATCCGGCTGGAGGTGGAGGCGCTCCGCGATTCGCCCGGCATCACCGTGGATCGTTTCGTGCTGTCCCGGGCCACCGCCGCGCCGGGCGCCGAGGTCACGGCGGACCTGTCGTGGCGGGATCCCCACGGCCGGGGCGGTCACCTCAGCGTGCCGCTGCCGATCGCTGCCGATTGGTCCGGCCGGACCCTCGAGGTGGTCCTCGCCCCGGGGCGGGTGCTCGATGAACTGACCGGGAGGCCGCGTACCGTGCCCGCGGTGGAGCTCCGGAGCCTCGAGGCGTACCTGCGGTTCCTCCAGGCCGAACGCCGGCGGGACGGGCTGTTTCTGGCGGTGCTGCAGCGCGCCACGCTCCTGACAGACCAAACGCGGCCGACCGTCGAGGCCCCTGCCTCGCTGGAACGCATCGCCCGCACCGCGGATGACACCCGCTACCAGCGCCGCGAGAGTTCCGTCGTCCTCTGGGAGGCCCACGTGTTGCCGGAACGGCTTTCCCCCGCGGTCTTTCGCCGGGCCCTCACGGTGGCGGAGTGAGCCAGGGGCCGGACCGACCGGCTACGTTAACCTTCATCCGCGGCGCCCGTCCCTTCCCGGCGAATACCCGGGAAGGAAGCGGGCGGGACGGGACACGTGCCCGGGGGGCGGCCGGTCAGGGATCGACGTCGTAGACCTCGACGATGCCCACGCCGGTGCCACCGCCCACGCCGGCCAGCTGGACCGTGTAGGCCCCGGGCGGAAGCATCACGATCATCGCCGCGTCACGGCTGCCCGCGGGGAACGGGAAGGCGCCGGCGGCGGAGGCCGCGCTCGCGATGATGGTCGCTTCTTCCCCGGTGCCCCAGTTGTCGTTCGTGCGCAGCACCTGGCCCGTGGACTGGGCGGAGAGCGTCAGGATCGGGTCGGCCAGCACTCCGGGGACCCGGAGGTTGGCGAGGGTCGGACCGGCCCCGCGGATCAGCATCCGGCGGGAGACCTGCCCCGTGACCACGAAGCCGGCGATGAGCGAATTGGCCCCCGTGCCGACCGCCCCGCGGGTCGAGACATTGATGGCCTTGGGGGCGGCCGGACCGCCCTGAGTGACATCGTAGACCTCGATCAGGACCAGGCCGGTGTTGTTGGTGGAGCCGGGACCGATCTGGGCCTGCACGGTGTAGGGGCCGGCGGGCAGCGTGGCGAGGATCGCGGCGTCCCGGGAATTGGGCTGCAGCGCGAAGGCGGCGGCACGGTTGGTCGCCTGCTGGATCGCCTGCACCTGGGCGGCGCCGGCGGCCTGCGTGCCCCAGTCGTCGTTCGTGAGCACGGGGTTCTGGTTCGTGCCGACGTAGATGGCGAGCGCCGGGTTGTTCAGGGTGTTCGCG
>Ga0194133_10000410_pt1 | contig 88935 bp, 69 predicted proteins | sample TA2KigOf40mmetaG_FD_155448 | JGI IMG/M metagenome (GOLD analysis project Ga0194133, IMG submission 155448) | Freshwater microbial communities from Lake Tanganyika, Tanzania - TA2015055 Kigoma Offshore 40m | ecosystem: Environmental > Aquatic > Freshwater > Lake | place: Tanzania: Lake... | reverse complement strand
GAATAAGCCTGCCCTTAACAGCGTGTAAGCGCCATAGCCCTGCCGCAGGCGCAACACAAGGCTACGAGCGCCTGCACGCAAAACGTTATGGGCAAGTTAAATAAAAATAGCGGTTCAAGGCAGGCTGACCACCTATAGTGACAGAAAACAAAAATAAAAAAGTGGAGACCAGAACCCAATATAAAAAACGGGGCGTATTCCGAAAAGCCAAATGAGTAGGAAAAATAAAAAAAACAAAAGTATTCGAACGTTTGAATTCAGAACAATTTAGAACTCAATGGCCTCAATCTTGGATGGATTTATCGAGTTACACTCGAATTTTAATTGTCGCTCAAGTATATGACAACGACTATAATCCAGAAAATGCAATATTGAAATTTATTGACGAACACCCATCACTACAACTTGTGTTTATTGAAAAAACAAGAGAAGAAGATTGGGAGAGAAATTTATTGTGGCTTTATATTCACAGTAATAGTGAGTTTAAATATTATAACGAGGATTTTAGCGCTCTAAGCGGCACGGATGATGGGTTTACATTCCAGGCAATTGATATCGATAACCGTATTTGGCAGGGCTACACTTACGGAGACTTGGATACCGGAATGTATTGTGAAATAGCCCCTGAGAATTTCGAACCAGATAGTGAAGAAAATCAATCTTACTACGAAAGTATTGATACCACAATCAACTCGTCACCGATTAAAATAGCATAATGGAGGAAGGCAACTTAAGAATTTTCAAGCGATTACCAAATTATAATTCTACTGCCCTTCAACGAGCTAAACTTCAATCAGAATTAAGTCTAAAATTACGCTGCTTTCCAAATATAGTAATAGAATTAAAAAATAACGAGATTATTCAATATTGTGAGGTAATTAAAAAGTCATCAATCAATAAAAGCAAACACAACCTATTTCAAGTTTGGCTAGATTTTGAAAAAGAAATCGAAACCATGCATCATTTCAACTACATTCATGGCGACATATTACTAAAAAACATCATTTTTGATGGGCAAATGTTTCGGCTAATTGATCATGAATTACAACTTAGAAACGGGAACAAGTTACAAGTGACATACCCATGGATTGATTACGATGACTTTGTTAATAAATCAATAACTTACAAAACAGATATGATTTGCATAAAAGCAACTCATTTAAGACTTTTTGACTTTGATAAATACGTCAGATTTAGAAATGATCAAATTAATATCTCAAAACAATTTACTTATCAAATACATTCTTGACTTCAAAGTGCTAACGCAGATTTGGTGTAAAGAGAATACGCTTCTTTAAGTATATCCGCAAACGCTCATCCATATGCCGGAAGGCCACCTGGTCAAAAGCATCTATGAGGTCCATGTAACGCTGCCTGTAGCTGTCCAGCACAAAATTGCTCCAGCTGTGGTATTGCTGCATCCACCTGTCCACATCCTGCACGGGTAGGGTAATCAGTTCGGTGTCCTGCACCTCCTTTGCCATTACAGGGCTATCCAATTGCCGTATGGCGCAATTCAGGGTAAGTGCACAGGCCTGTCCGGGCTGCAGGTAATACATAAAAAATTCATGGCCGTCCTGGTCCTCACGGTATACTTTTACCAAACCATCTGCCACCAGCTGGGTATTGGGCATAAATTGCCCTGTTTTCACCAACATATCGTCGGCTAACGCTTCTAATACTGCCTAAACTTTTTATCTCCCCAATTAATGCAGGCTCAAGGGTGGGAAACAACTTGTGAATATCAGCTTGCATAGAAACACAAATATAATAAATATAGATTAAAAGCTATCAACAATCGGCACGCCTTGGTGTTAACTTTGCCAAACATGCCAAAATTTAAACTTCATGCACCTTTTCAGCCCACCGGAGATCAGCCGGAGGCTATCAGGCAACTGGTGCAGGGCGTAAATGAAGGCATGCCGGCGCAAACATTACTTGGGGTTACAGGTTCGGGTAAAACATTCACCATTGCCAATGTCATCGAACAAACACAGCGCCCTGTGCTGGTGCTCAGCCACAACAAAACCCTGGTAGCCCAGCTGTATGGAGAATTTAGCCAGTTTTTTCCGGAAAATGCCGTGGAATATTTTGTCAGCTACTACGATTATTACCAGCCCGAGGCCTACATACCCACAAGCAATACCTACATCGAAAAGGACCTGAACATCAACGATGAAATTGAAAAACTGCGTCTGAAAACTGTGAACAGCCTGCTTTCCGGCAGACGCGACGTAATTGTAGTGGCAAGTGTGAGCTGTATCTATGGCGCGGGCAATCCTTCGGATTATGAGAAAACCATCATCCGGCTGAGCAAAGGGCAGTCTATTACCCGCAATACCGTGCTGTTTCGTTTGGTGGAAAGCCTTTACAGCCGCACCGCGGCCGAATTTAAACGCGGAACCTTCCGTGTGAAAGGCGATACGGTGGATGTGCATCTGGCCTACAACGACTTTGCCTACCGCATTTCTTTTTTTGGTAACGAAATAGAGGAATTATACAGTTTTGATCCGCAAGGCGGACATAAAATAGAATCGCTGGAGGATATCGCGATTTATCCGGCCCAGATTTATGTTTCGCCCCGTGACCGCTTGCAAAGCATCATTTACCAAATACAGGATGACCTGATGTTGCAACTCGAGTTTTTCAAACAGCAGCAGCGCTTTCTGGAAGCCAAAAGGCTTGAAGAAAGGGTAAACTTTGATTTGGAGATGATCCGTGAACTGGGTTATTGCAGCGGCATAGAAAACTACAGCCGCTATTTCGATCGCAGGCAGCCCGGCGACAGACCTTTTTGCCTGCTGGATTATTTCCCCAAGGATTTTCTGCTGGTTATAGATGAAAGCCACGTTACCCTGCCGCAACTGCGCGCCATGTATGCCGGAGACCGGGCACGCAAAATAAACCTGGTGGATTACGGCTTCCGACTGCCAGCCGCCATGGACAACCGCCCGCTGCAGTTTGAGGAATTTCAGCGCATCATCAACCAAACCGTGTATGTGAGCGCCACGCCCTCCGAATTTGAAATCCGGGAGAGCGAGGGTGTTGTTGTGGAACAGCTCATTCGACCCACCGGCCTGCTGGATCCCGTCGTCGAGATTCGCCCCTGCGGCAATCAGGTAGACGATCTGATGGAAGAAATTGATGAGCGCATCAAAATGGGCGACCGCGTGCTGGTAACCACCCTAACCAAGCGCATGGCAGAAGAACTAACCAAATACCTGCAACGCCTGGGCATCAAGGTTTCCTATATTCACAGTGAGGTAAAAACCCTGGATAGGGTGGAGATTCTGCGCAACCTGCGTCTGGGCAGCATTGATGTGCTGGTGGGCGTGAACCTGCTTCGCGAAGGTCTGGATTTGCCCGAAGTGAGCCTGGTCGCCATTCTGGATGCCGATAAAGAAGGATTTTTACGCAGCGAAACCAGTCTGGTGCAAACCATAGGCCGTGCTGCACGAAACGACCGCGGGAAGGTAATTATGTATGCCGACGTAATGACCCAGAGCATGCAAAAAACCATTGATGAAACCAACCGTAGGCGGGCCAAGCAAACGGAATATAATGAAGAACATGGCATTGTACCCACAACGGTTCGCAAAACACGGGAAGAAATCTTAAAACAAACCTCGGTGGCCGATGCCAAAAAAGGCGATATTTTGCAACCCTACGAGCAGGAGGAGCGTATAGGGCTGGCAGCCGATCCGGTGGTTCAGTTTATGGACAAGAATGCGCTGGATAAGGCCATTGCAAGAACGGAAAAAGATATGCTGCGTGCCGCAAAAGAAATGGAATACATGGAGGCAGCCAGGTTGCGCGATGAATTGGAGGTTTTGAAAAAGAAGCGGGATGAGTTGTAAGGTATTGTTAACAGTACCCATTACCCCCGCATTTTATCCAGCAAATCGCTCAGTTGCCCAGATTCTGAATCCTGAAGGTGTACCATGCTGTTTTCGATTTTTTGAATTTCAGGATCGATTTGTTCCAGTACCTTCAGGCCTTTATCCGTAATGCAAATATTCATTTTGCGCCGGTTCACCTCATCAATATTTCTACTGATGAGCCCTTGGGTGCACATTCTGTCGCACAACCTTGTCAAATCGGGATTTTTATCCAGCATAACCGCTTTAATCTCTCCCGGATTGGCTGATTTTGGGTATTTGCCCCGCAAAATTCTAAGCACATTATACTGCTGCAGGGTGATATTGTGGGACTTGATAATATCGCTCAGCTTGGCATTAACCCAGTTTGCCGTAAAGATGATATTCACCAGAACCTTTTGGTGGAGCGAATTGAATTTACTCTGTTTAATTTCATCTTCCAGTTTCATAAAATGCCGATAAAATGTTTGCGAGTTTAATGAATTTATGCGAGTTCATAACCATGCATCTCCTTAAATTTGCCCCATGAATTTTGCCAATACGCTTGTATTTGCTGAGGAACAAGACAAGGCCGATGCTTTGGCTTCATTCAGAAACGAATTCTATTTCCCCTCGGATGAACATGGCAATTCTCTGGTCTATTTTTGCGGAAACTCACTGGGACTGCAACCCAAAACCGCTGCACAATACCTGCAATCCGAATTGGATGACTGGCAAAAATGGGGTGTGGAAGGTCATTTTCATGGCAAGAAACCCTGGTTTCACTACCACAAGTTTTTAACTGATAACACCGCAGAACTGGTTGGTGCACTGCCACACGAAGTAGTAGTAATGAACCAGCTTACCGTGAATCTGCATCTGCTGATGGCCAGCTTTTACCGGCCCGATGAAGAGCGCTACAAAATCATTATGGAGGCCGGGGCTTTCCCAAGCGATATGTATGCGGTGCAAAGCCAGGTAGAATTTCATGGCTTTGAATATGAAGATGCAGTCATAGAACTCAAGCCCAGAGAAGGCGAACAAACCCTGCACACGGAAGATATCATCGCAGCCATCAAAGAACACGCCCAGCAGCTGGCATTGGTGTTTTTCAGTGGTGTGCAATATTATACCGGTCAGTATTTCAACATTCCTGCCATCACGGATGCAGCCCACAAGGCTGGCGTACCCGCAGGATTTGATTTGGCCCATGCTGCAGGCAATATTGCCCTGAAACTCCATGAATGGAATGTAGATTTTGCAGCGTGGTGCAGTTACAAATACCTCAACAGCGGTCCCGGCAACGTTTCCGGGGTGTTTATACATGAGCGGCATGCTCTCAACCCCGAAACACCGCGTTTAGCTGGCTGGTGGGGCTACCGCGAAGACAAACGTTTCCTCATGCAGCGCGGCTATGAGCCTGAACCCGGCGCGGCCGGCTGGCAATTGTCGAATGCACCAGTGTTTGGCATGGCCGTTCATGCTGCCAGCCTGGATATTTTCCACCGAGCCGGCATGCAAAATCTGGCTGACAAAAGCCAAAAACTAACCGGATACCTGGATTTTATGCTGAAAGACTGCCGCAACCAAAACACAGGCCTCCGATTCAGTATTATTACTCCCGATAACGAGCGCGGGTGTCAGATAAGTCTGCTGACCGATGAAAATGGTAAAATATTGTTTGATCACCTCACTAAACAAGGCATTGTGGCCGACTGGCGCGAACCCAATGTCATCCGCATGGCACCGGTGCCACTTTACAATAGTTTCACAGATATATGGAAACTGGGGCAGGCATTGCTAAGTTTCAAGATTTCTTAGCGAAAAAACGCTTCTTCCATAGCTGTTTTACAATACCGTCCTTCAAGCCTACATTGGGCGCAAAAATTTCATGAATATGGCAACTTTCCATAATCTGAATAAAAATATTGCCGGCATGGTCAATAACCTCTGCCCTATCGGGGTTTAACTTCAGCTCGTATACGCGATCGTGGTGACTTAGCGACTCAATGTATGCATTGGTGCTTTTCAGATGATGCAGATTCATGGCCTCTTTAGCTGCCGTTCCCGCAAGGGTGTGCAGTTTTACAATATTCCCACCGGTTCCAATGGCCTTCACAGACTGGTCGGCAGGCAAATTCAAATCAGCAAGCCATTTGAGCATACGCTGTGTTTCTGTGCTTTTCACCTTTACCTCACGCATGCGCACAGTGCCAATGTTAAAACTCTCGTACTGTTTTATTTTGCCATTTTTTATTAAACTGATTTCCGTACTTCCACCACCCACATCAATGTGCAGGAAAGTACTCTTTCCCGGCAGGCTGTCCAATATAGCTGCCTGCACCAGACGGCTCTCTTGTTTACCGGTAATAATATCAATTTTCAATCCGGTGATTTTGCGGATATCTTTGGCTAGTTTTTCACCGTTTTCTGCATCTCTCATGGCACTGGTGGCACAAACGCGCACAACGTCAACATTGTATATCTCCAGCAGCAAGGCAAACGATTGCATGGCTTTTATAAACAAATCGGCTTTTTTCTTTCCAATCTCTTTGTTCTTAAAAACATCATCACCCAAACGAAGCGGCAAACGGGTAAATTCCACCTGTTTAAAGTCGGTATCCGACAATTCTTCGTGCAAAGGCCTTGCAATGTAAAGACGCACCGCATTGGATCCGATATCTATCGCAGCTATTTTCACTGCAGCAAAATAAAGTTGTTTTAAGATTCTATTTTTACCATATTGCCCACATTCTATTCCTTTTAGGTTAACAAAATTGTTCTAAAAATTAAACGCAGTCTAAACTTCTTGTTGTTTTTTAATTGAGATAGTGTACTTTTGACACACCGACTTTCTTTATGAAAAAACACATACCCATTCTTCTGGTTCTGCTCTTTTCAGGAATAATCCCATTGATGGCGCAGAACCCGACACTTACCGGAAAGGTAAAGAATCAAAACGGCAAGGCCGTGGAAGGTGCAGTTGTTAAAACAGCCACCGGTGAAACCACTACAACCACGGATGTAAACGGCAATTTTTCTATTTCCTTGGCAGTGGGAAACTACAAGTTAATTATTAATGCCAAAGACTATCAGGAGGCAACGGAAGTAGTGAGTGTAACAGCCGGACAAACGAGTCTCCGTGATTTTACAATTAATACATCATCTGAGGGTGGTGAGGTTGTTGTAATCGGCTACGGAACAACAACCAAGCGCGATCTTACCGGTTCAGTAACTTCATTGAAAGGCGCTGATGTACAGGATATGCCCACCTCCAGCTTTGAAGCCGCTATTCAGGGTAAAGCTCCGGGCGTTCAGATTACTACAGGAAGTGGTGTTGCCGGTTCGGGCACGCTGGTGCGCATACGGGGTGTTGCATCCATTTCAGCCGCTGGCGATCCCCTCTACATCGTGGATGGAATACCAATTTCCCAAAATTATTTTGTGAATGGCAATAACGGTGGTTTTAACAACAACCCGCTGGCAACCCTCAACCCTGAAGACATTGAATCAATCGAAATCCTGAAAGATGCCGCCGCCACGTCCATTTATGGATCACGCGGTTCAAACGGCGTTATTCTTATTTCCACCAAACGTGCCAAAAAAGGTGGATTAAAGTTTGATTTCACTTCGCGTTTGGGTACTTCACAGCCTACATTCAGACCAGAGATGCTTAATAGCAAGCAGCTTTTGCAAATGTATCAGGAAGCCTGGGAAAACGACGGCGGTACCGGCCGTGCTCCGCTTCCAAATAACATTTCCTGGGAAGAAGCAGAAAAAACGAATACCAACTGGGTAGATGAAACCATGGGAATGGGCATCAAACAGATGTATTCACTTGGAACAACCTATCGTAAAAACAAACTGGGGGTTTATATGGGCCTAACGCATGACAACAATGGCAGTTTTGTTATCGGCAGCCGTTACAAACGCAACTCGGCCCGCTTAAATTTGGATTATGAGCCCATTAAAAATCTTACACTCAGCCTCAGTTCTTCTTATACGCAAGGTGTTAACAACCGCGTTGACGGAGCCTGGAGCGGAGGATTCGGCGCTGCTATGAGTACAGCCCTGCCCTTCTATCCCATTCGTGATACCAGTGGTAATTACTGGAGGCCGGGTGCAGGCAGCCTAAATCCTGTAGCTATTCGCAACCTAAAAGACTGGAGAACTACTGAAAATCGAACCATTAACAACTTCAGGGCTTCGTACAAAATATCCGATAAATGGTCTGTTTCTGCTTTCGGTGCCATAGACAATATGGACTTCTTCGAAGATATCTACGAACCCAAAGCCATGATTAATACTAACCATGCAGGTATTGCCAAGCGCTCACCCCGCAGCAACTTCAACTACAACTATAACCTGATTACCAATTACAATATCATAAACTCAGAAAAACAAAGCCTGGATGCAATGGTAGGAACCGAATTTCAAAAATCGGTTGTGCGCTCCAGCTACATTGAAGTAAGTGATATGCATCATGCGTTGTATAAGGGAGAGCAGGGCGATTCGGCTTCAACACGTTTTGAGCGGAAAAATGCCACAGAGGCCTTTGCCTTTGCTTCATACTTCCTGCGGATGAACTACAAACTTAAAAACAAATACATTTTGCAGTTTACCATGAGAACGGATGGTTCTTCTCGCTTCGGTCCCAATAACGCCTATGGATTCTTCCCCGCAGTATCCGGTGCCTGGGTAGTGAGCGATGAAAATTTCATGCGCAACTTCCGCAGAAACAATTTCCTTAAAGTGAAAGCGGGTTTTGGCCGCACAGGCAATACTCCCAATGAAAACTATGCATGGCGCGGTACCTTTACCCCTCCTCAAAACTCATTCGGCTACAACGGTAACCCCAGTATTTTCCCAACACGTTTGCAAAACCCTGATTTGAAATGGGAAAACTCCGATGTGCTTGATGTTACTGTGGAAGGTGGTTTGATGAAAAACCGCATTACCTGGGAACTGTCATATTACAACAAAACCACCAATGGTGTAATTCTTGATCTTGCCGTTCCGCGCTCGCTGGGCTTCTCTTCCTACTATGATAACGTGGGTGCGGTTCGTAATGCAGGTCTTGAATTTTCCTTTACCTCCAGAAACATTGTTAAAAAACTGTTTACCTGGACCACACAGTTCAATATTGCCCGCAACTACAACGAAATCCTGAATATTGGTGTTTATACCCAAGATGCAGTATCCGGCGGAACCAACGATACCCGCGTGGTAGTAGGCCAGCCAATCGGCACCAACTATCTCGTGCGCTTCTCCCATGTTGACCCGGCTACAGGCAGACCTGTTTACCTGGACAGAGATGGCAAAGAAACCTTCACCTGGACCAACAACAACCGTGTGGCTGTAGGCAGTGTTCTTCCTAAAGCCGTTGGTGGTTTAACCAACAATGTAACGTGGAAAAACTGGAACCTGAGCTGTCTGTTTGTCTACAAAATTGGTGGCAACATCTACAACTCGAGCGGCAAGCGCCAGAACGGCGTAGTAACCGACTGGAATATGACAACCGATTATTTCGACCACTGGCGTCAACCCGGTGATGTAGCCAAATATCCCAAACTATCTATGCAGACCGATCAGTACGGATTGCCTCCTGATCCGTATCAATATAACACTACGCTGTTTCTGGAAGACGGCAGCTATCTGCGCCTTCGAAACCTGTCAATCGGCTACCGCATTCCTGCCAAATGGTTCGGAAAATCTATACAGTCAAGCCGCATAACCTTTACAGGAACCAACCTGCTCACATTCACCAAATACACCGGTGGCGATCCTGAAATTGCCCGCGATTTTGAAAATCCTGCCGACAGAAACATGAGCTCGAACATCACCTACCTGACTGCACCCCAGGAGAAATCCTACAACCTAACCCTCAACCTCACTTTCTGATGAAAAATACATTCAAAACATACGCTATTGCCGCTGCCATTGGTATCAGTGCCATCGGGGTTTCCTGCAAAAAAATGCTGGACCTGAAACCTGAAAACCTAACCCTCGCAGCCGATGCACTCAAAACCACCGCCGACGTTCAGGCCCTGCTGAATTCGTGCTACGATGAGTTTGCCAACCTGATGAATGGTTCTGTGCAAAACATCCATGAATTGCTGGGTGAAAATGTGGCGCAACCCCAAAACTCTGCGGGTAGCTTGTATTACACCATCTGGAACCGTGGTACTTTCTCATTCAGAACCGCCGACCGCGAATACCTCGATTTCTATAACTGCATACTGCGTATCAATACCATTTTCGAACGCATTGATGAGGTTTCGGATATGACACCCGAAAATAAAAAACGCATACTGGCAGAAGGCCATTTTTTAAGGGCTTGGTGCCAATGGGAACTGGTTAAATTGTGGGCTCAACCTTATGGTTACACTGCTGATAATTCACATCCCGGTGTGCCCATTCGCCTGAAAGCCGACAAAACCATTGAATTAAGAGCCAGTGTGGGTGCTGTTTATAATCAGGTTCTGGCCGATCTGGATGCCGCCATCGCTGATTTGCCTGTAAACAATAACAATTATGCCAATATTGCTTCAGGCAAAGCCCTGAAAGCAAAGGTTTTATTTTTGATGAATGATTTTACAGGTGCCCAGACTTTGGCAGATGAAATTATTAACAGCGGCACATACACCTTTTCAGATACTTTCTCTCGGTTTGTTAAGGGCGCCCCTGAAGAAGTTATTTTTCAACTCATAAGCACAGGCAACAGCGATAACCGCGGAGGCTCATTTATTAATAACTATCGCGCAGACAACAACCCCAATCCTGTGTTGAAACCCTCGGCTTCTTTCGCTGCCGTTGCTATGCAAGGCCACGATTTACGCAGCAAGTTTTACGAAGTAAAAAACAAAGGCAAGGCAAATGAATTCTATTTGTGTCACAAATTTGACAAAGATTTCTTCAATGTTCCTTTACTTCACTTATCAGATTTTCTTCTTATGAGAGCTGAATGCATTGTTGAAAATGGGGGTGACAAAACCAAGGCCATTGCAGATGTTGACAAGATCAGAAAGCGCGCCTATGACACCAACTGGGTGGCCATTGATCCGCTTATCAGTTTATCTGCCCTGAAAGATTCTATTCGTCATCAGCGCCGACTGGAACTTGCCTTTGAAGGTGACTGGACACTTCAACTACGCAGAAGAGGTGCCAAAGGCGAGAACATAAAAATCAGAAACAGCGACTGGAACTGCCCCGGAATGCTGCTTCAGTTTTCGCAAAGTGAAAATACGGCAGGATTTATTTTTAACCCCGAAGGAGGATGCAACTAATGAAAAATATTCTAAAAATGGCCTCAGTGGCCCTTTTGCTGGTTTTTGCCATGCAAGCCTGCAAGAAAAAAACACGCGAACTGTATGATGCTTCCAGCAAACTGGAAGGCATTCAGGATGTGTGGGTATTGGATGAAGTAAAACAATACGATCCTGCCAACAAAGATTTAACTATCGATGTGTCAGATGTGTTCAAAGGTGCCACGCCCATTGAACTGGACGTGAATTCCAAAGATTTTACTTTTGCCTTTAACCAGCCAAACCCATTGTTTGTGGGAAGCAGCGGCACCTGGAAGTTCGATGACAATGACTTTCCTACCCAGATTGAAATGACAGGAGACGCCGGTGTGCAAACCGTAAAACTATTGCAAACCGTAAGAACCGTTGACCAAAAGCTCCGCATTCAGCTTACCCGCTATTGCGGCGGCGGAAAACCAAGTACCATCTATCAATTTAGCTTTGTAAGAAAATGAAAAATAACTGGATTCAATTCGTGGCCGTCGCCCTTATGGGGATGTTTTCGACTAATGCATACGGACAAGCCGCCTATCTTGACAAACCCGATGAGTTTGATCCTGCCAAGCCTTGTAAAATCATGGTTAACCTTAAGTTGACCAAAAATGACTGGGGCATAGTAGACATTGCACTTACAGAAGACATGTACATATGGACATGGAAACCTAAGGAACACCCTGCCGGTCATCCTTTGGCCAACGGTATAGGCTCAGCAGCATGGAAAAGCAGTAACGAAGCGCTCAAAATGACCAAGGAATCTGAAGGTGTTTACAGTTTCACCATGACGCCAACGGTATTCTATGAATGCGATGCGGCTACTGTTTACAAGGAAGATTTTTACTTTCTGGTGAAACCAAAAGACGGTGGTGGATATGACGACCCTGACAGAAAAACCGAAGATTTAACCATCTCTGTGGATCCGCCTTCAGGCCCGGTTGTTAAAATTCAAACCGTGCCAATTGGCAAAGGTTTGAAAAAAGATACTATGATTACCACTACTGCAGACGTGTTTAGCGTGATTTACAACAATAACGCAGAAGAAAAAGTAACCATGCAAAATGCGTCTGATTTGTATGTTTACCCTATTGCTTATGATTCGGCCGGCACTGCATACAAAATAGCTGTTAATGCGAAAAGAGCGGGCGATTTCCCTCAGCTGAAAATGAAACAAACAGCTAAAGGCATTTTTCAATTCAGCATAATACCCGAGAAATTATTTGCCATTCCGGCAGGTAAAAAAATATACCGCATTGAATACCAGATTGTAAAACCCAACCTGGTAGATTCCAATGATGCCATTGACGATAAAATGATTTATCAGTTCAATCAGGGCGGTTGTTAGAAAAACAAAATCCAAAAAAAAGGGTCGGTAAACCGACCCTTTTTTATTTTTGTACATTTTACTTCTTCTGGATTACCAAAAATCCCCAGGGACCTATTTTTTTGTCTTTGTAACAATCCGCGCCCAGCAGAATTTTGCCTTTGGGTACCTTGACGGTTGGGGCAACAGTTTCACCGCCCATGTTCAAATAAACCCATACACAGTTTTCTTTGGTTTTACGCTCGAAAACCAGCTGGTCTTTTCGTTTGGAAGGAATTGCTTTCCATGTGTTTAAGGCTGCGGATGTGCCTAATGCCTGCTGTGTGCTTCTAACATTGCAAAGTCGGCTGTAAAAGGCATAATAATCCTGGTCCTCTTGAGGCTGAACCGTATCTTTTTCGAAAAACCGCAACCTTCTGCGATTGCCGTATTCCTGTCCGGTATAGAGCAAAGGAATACCCGGTGTGGTAAATGTATATACTGCCATTACCTTCCAGGCCGGACCCATGCGGTCGAATTCAGTGCCTTTCCATGAGTTTTCATCGTGGTTGGTAATAAAGTTCATCATATATACATTCTCGGGAAAAGTCTTCATTTTTCGCCTCATTACCGTATCAATTCTCCACGCCGTTTTGCTACCATGCGAAACTTCATTCAGTACATGGTGCATTTCCCAGCCATAGTAAGCATTAAAAGCACCTTTAAACTGGGCCATATCATGCTCCTCAGATTCTGCCAGCATAAAAATGGGCTTTACCTTCTCTATTTCCTTCCGGGCAGCATCCCAAAAATCCGCAGGAACGCTCATGGCCACATCACAGCGAAAACCGTCCATATCACACTGCTCAATCCAGAATTTCATGTCCTGAATCATGGCTTTGCGCATATCAGCATTTACATAATTCAAATCAGCAACATCCGTCCAGCCGATGCTGTTGCCCTCTTCATTGAGAGGATCTGTGATGTTGCCATTTTTATCTTTTGTGTAATATTCAGGATGTGCTTCAATCCAGGGATGATCCCATGCTGTATGGTTACCTACCCAATCCAGTATCACTTTCATACCCATCCCATGACATTCCTTTACCAATGCCTTGAATTCATCCATGGTGCCAAAAAAAGGATTTGCTTTGGTATAATCACTGATGGAATAGGGGCTTCCAAGATATCGGGACTTCTCTTTTGCATCGGTTATTTCTTCCACAAACAAGTCACCTTTTGCCTTGCGTTTCCTTTCGCCTATTGGCTGCACCGGCATAAACCAAAGTACGTTTACCCCCAGTTGCTTCAGCTTGGGCAATTCCCGACTGAAAGCGGCAATGCTGCCTTCAGGTGTGTGATGGCGGAGGTTAACCTCGTAAATAATGGGATTCTTCGGCCACTCTGATGGTTGTGCCCACGAAACCGGCAAACCCATTGCCAGTGTAAGGAACAGAAGTATAATTTTATTTTTCATGTTAATTTTTAGAGTAGATATTTATTACAGATTGCCCGGGCTGGACAAAAAAACCTTTTCGCAATCGTATCAGATTGTCTTTGTCAAAACCTACTGACCATGTGCCTTTGGGGACGCCACCAAATTCCGTTATTACCGGATACAAAGCACCGGGTTGCGCAGCGTCGTAAACAATGGCTTCACTACCCCTGTTTATGGCCATCACAGCCAGTTCATTGAGGTACCTGCGCACAACCACTACCTGAGAATCATTACTGGTGATCACTTTATAATCGCCGTAACACAAAGCCATGCTGCCTGTGCGTAGTTTTGCCAGCTCCGAAATCTTATTTTTAAACTCCGTTTGTGCAGCACCCAAACCTGAAAACTGCATCATATTGCGGTTGCCCGGGTCATTGCCACCGGTCATGCCAATTTCATCTCCATAATACACCACAGGGATTCCGGGTGAAAAGAAGAGCCATGTGTAAAACTGCAGGAACTTTTGGTATGCCGAATCTGTTTTCAGGGGCAAATCACCCAGGTGACCCATCTTTTTGCCTTCATTCCAATTTGTCTTACCTGTGATGGTTCCGTCGGCATAGGACATAAAGCGCGGCTTATCCTGATTGCCTGTGATGTTGCCCATCAAGTGATGTGAACCATATTGTCCCAAACTGCGCAATTGTTCGGTTACCAGCCCCGTAAATGGACCGCCCCAAGCAAAAGTTCGCATCATGGCATCATACAAATTGAAATCGAATTGGGCATCGAGCAAGCCATGTCCAAGGTAAGAGCCTATCAACTTGGTATTGCCATACGTTTCACCAATCTGGTAAATGCGCTGCTTTCGTTTGGGCTCAATCTCCGTGCGGATTTTAGCCGTTAGCAGCCTGGTGAAATTTTCAGGAATGTGTTTGGTAGCATCGTGCCTGAAACCATCAAATTCAAACTCCTTCAACCAAAAAAGAGCCGAATCCACCATATAACTCGCTACCTCAGGACGACCTAAATCCAGGGTGGGCAAGAATGTATCAAACCAGGTGGTAAGCCGCTGTTCGTCCCAAAGCTCTGTGTTCATGCGACCATCGGGCAAATACAAGGGTGTAACCCAATCGGGATGTTGCTTGTAGATAGGATGTTCCTTGTGAACGTGATGTGCCACATAATCCAGATAAACATTGTTTTTATGCTTGTGTGCCTCATCCAGCATTTCTTTCAAGGCCATGGCATTCCCAAACCTTTCATCAATTAGGGTATTGGAAACAGGCCAATAACCGTGATATCCGCTAAATTTTACTTGCGGTTCCGGAAAGTTACCCCAGGCACCTTTGGGGTTTTTGGAGATAGGGCTAATCCACAGAGCGTTCATTCCCAAGCTATCGAGATAGCCCTCTTTTACTTTTTGGGTAATTCCCTGTATATCGCCACCCTGAAAATTGGTTCTTGTGGTTACCAGAGGATGATCCACAGGTTTATCATTGGCTTGTTCGCCATTTTTAAACCTGTCAACAAACGCAAAATACATGACAGTGCGTTCCAGGTCTTCGCGGCTTAACAAATTAGGATCGGTTACAGGCTTTCCATACTCCAGTGGAATCAGCAGGTCATTGCCATGCACAAACTCAGTTGCACAAAAAACCCTTATATAGCTGCGCCGGAGAGATTCCGCCTCTTTTGGTATTAGCAGGTTCCGTTTATTTTCACTTTTCAGTGATTGATAAATAATCCGGTTATTCCATAGTGCAATAATATTTAAACCGGATGTACCCATATTTTCAGTTTGCTCCACCGCCAATCCATCGGTTACAACAGCTGCAGTAATATGAGGCACAGGACGGGTTTCTTTGACCGCCAAAACGGAGTTCTCACCCCCAAAACCATTGCTCCTGCGTACCGGATTTGCTGCGTCAACCAATTCAGCATCATCTACAAGAAATTGGTAAGCGTATTCGCCCGGATCCAGGGAAAGCGTTGTAGTATAAACAGAATCAGAAACTTTTAGAAGCGGATGCGATTTGGCATTCCAGGAGTTGAAATCCCCTTTTACAAAAACCCCTTTTTTACAATTGCCGGTGTAAGAAAATGTAACGGGAATCTGCACCGGTTTTTTCAGAATCAGGTCACAGCGGGATTTGTCTGTGAAGTTAAGCAGTGAAAGCCCAAACAATACGCCTAAATTGTCGATTTTGGGTTTGATAAGCTTTAGTCCGGGCAAAGTTTCATCAGGCACTAATTTGAAACGGTCAATCTCACTTACACCCATGCTCCTATGCCTATCCGGCAGTAAAAAACCGACCTCTTTTCCTGGGAGAAAATCTGCCGAAATTAATTGGGTTGTATCACCCGTTAGCCATGTAGGCATTACTGGTGCGGTAAAATCATCATACGGCCATACACGCTTCTTTTTGCTGAAAATACTGCAGGCACCCAAAGAAAAAACCAAAAAAATCAGCGATATGCGTATGGTGATTTTCATCCAATGAAAATTTCGCCGGAGGCACTGATGGTGTAGGAATTTGAACCGCAAATAATTTCGGTTTGTATTCCCTCGAGATTCTGCACTGTAATGCCTTTTTGAACAATTTTAATTCCCAGCAAATTGCCCCTGAAACGCAGGTTGAAACGCATGCTGTTCCACTTTGCAGGCAGCACAGGGTTCAGATGCAGTTTGCCGTTACGTACCCGAATGCCCGCAAATCCTTTACTGATGGTCATCCACGTGCCGGCCATGGAGGTGATATGGCAACCATCGCAGGTATCATTGTTAATATCGTTCAGATCCAGACGGGCTGTGCGGAGATAAAATTCATAGGCTTTTTCCTCATTGCCGATTTTATTGGCCAAAATGCTGTGAATACAGGGTGATAATGATGATTCGTGAACGGTAAACGGTTCATAAAAATCAAAGTGCCTGCGGTGGGTTTCCATTTCGAAATCATCTTCAAAAAAGTAAAAACCCTGCAACACGTCGGCCTGTTTAATGTAACAGCTTCTAAGGATTCTATCCCAGCTCCAGTGTTCCACAATGGGGCGTTCTGATGCCGGCAACTGCGAAACGGGTATTAATTCTTTGTCCAGAAACCCATCCTGCTGAAGAAACACATTGTGTTCTTCATCAAATGGTAAATACATGTTGGCCTGAATGTTAAGCCAATCTGCAACCTCGGCAGAATCCAAATCTGTTTTTCTCTTTATCTCCAACAATTTATCGTCGGCTGACTTAGACAGCTTATCATACTGTTCCGCCGCATAACGCATACACCATGCGGCGATGTAGTTGGTGTACCAGTTGTTGTTTACGTTGTTTTCAAACTCATTGGGACCGGTCACACCCAGCATCACATACTTCTTTTTATCGTTCGACCAGTTAACCCGTTGCGCCCAGAAACGGGCTATACCAATCATAACCTCTAGCCCGTGGGATGCCATGTATTCCTTATCGCCGGTGTAATTGATGTAATCGTAAATGGCATAGGCAATGGCACCGTTGCGGTGAATTTCCTCGAAAGTAATTTCCCATTCATTGTGGCATTCTTCCCCATTCATGGTAACCATGGGATACAATGCCGCACCGTTTTTAAATCCAAGCTTTTCAGCATTTTCAATGGCCTTTGGCAATTGCTGATAGCGATACAGCAGCAGGTTTCTGGATACTTCCGGCGAAGCCGTGCCAAGGTAAAATGGTATGCAGTATGCTTCCGTATCCCAGTATGTACTACCACCGTATTTTTCGCCGGTGAATCCTTTGGGGCCTATGTTCAAACGGGCATCATCTCCGGTGTAGGTTTGAAACAGCTGAAAAATATTAAAGCGAATAGCCTGCTGGGCAGCATCATCACCTTCAATTTCGATATCGCAGTTCTTCCAGATGGCTGACCATGCTTCGGAGTGCTCCTTATTTAAAGCCTCATAGCCTGCATTGTAAGCATCCTGAATTTCCTGCAACCCTTGTCTGGAAAACGCTTCGCGATTTACGTATAAATCACTGAGAATCACGCAATACTTATCAAACGTCAGGGTTTCTCCTGCTTTTAGGTTGAAGTGATAAACCATCCCAACCTGCAAATCTGTTTTTGTTGAATCGGTACTGACGGGCGATTGACCTTCGTTCCACTGGTGTCTGCACAAAGCATACACCCCAAAGTTTGTTTTACGGGTTTCTTGGGTGAGCCAGACCACCGGTATTTCGTAAAATCCGGTCTGTGTGTTTTGCCAGAAAAATTCATCGTAATTGGCATCCTGGTTTCTCACATCTCCGTTCAGTCCGCTGCTGATGGCGATGCTACAATCTTTTTCTGCGGTCAGGCTGTAGCGAATTACACCGAGGTTCTTGCGTTTCATGCTGCAAAAACGTTCGGTCTTTGCATGCAAAGTATTTCCGTTGATGGTAACGGTGAACTTTCTTTTAAGCAACCCGTTTTGCATATCCAGCTCACGGCGAAAGGCTGTAGGTGCTGTCTTTGCCATATCTATCGAGGTTCCGTCCACAGTAACTTCAATGCTGTTCCAATTGACCGAATTCAGCACCTTGGCAAAGTATTCCGGATACCCGTTTTTCCACCAACCTACGCGGGTTTTATCGGGATAATAAATACCGGCTATGTAGGAACCTTTCAGGGTGGGGCCGCTATATGCCTCTTCAAAATTGGCACGTTGACCCATGCGTCCGTTACCAATGCTGAACAAACTCTCTGAAACTTTATTCCGTGGGACATCAAAGCCTTCTTCAACAATGCTCCAGGGCTGTATTTTTATATAATCCTTCATGGGTTATTGATCAAGTTGAAAAATGCGTTTTTACAAATTGCAAATCGATATTAAGCAGATTTTCAACGCACAGGTCTGCATCCTGCAGTTGCCCGTGTCCGTTGATTCTCAGCACAAACATGCCTGCGGCCCTGGCGGCTGTCACACCGGCATCCGCATCTTCTATTACCAGGCAATTTTGGGTGGGTAAACCCAGCAATTGGGCGGCATTTACAAAAACTTCAGGATCGGGCTTTGTTTGTTTTACCATATTGCCATCCACAATGGCATCGAAGTAACCGGTCAGCTGAAGTTTATCCAATATGAACACAGCGTTTTTAGAACTACTGCCTACTGCGGTTTTCAATCCGCCTGATCTTATATTACTGAGAAAATCCACCACGCCGGGCAAAATATCGGCGGTACTCAAAGAAGCTATCAGTGTTAGATAATGATTATTCTTTTCAGTAAGCAACAGGGCTTTTTCTTCTACGCTGCGCTCCGCCCCTGCCCAGTTGAGTATTATATCCAGACTTTCTGCCCTGCTTACGCCTTTCAGCTGCTCATTATGGCTTTCTGTTAGGTCAAAACCCACACCTGATGCAATGTTTCTCCAAGACTGATAGTGATAAACTGCTGTGTCTGTTAACACCCCATCCAGGTCGAAAATTACACCTTGAATCATGCCTTGTCAGCGTTGCCGTGAACTTCCTCCTTGGCCAGGTGGTATTTGAGCAAAGACATGCCCGGATTTTTATCTATTTTACCAAGGGTAAATCCTTTCTCTTCGGCCACCTGTTGCAAAATTTCTGTAAAATAAAATGCCACTGAACCTACAAAATGAACCGGAACCTCACGATAATCTGGGAAACAACAAATATGAATTTCTGCAAAATGGGAAAGCCCTTCATATACCAATTCCCTCATATAGGTGTGATCCTTGTGAGGAACAATAAACCGCATAAAAGATGCCAGAAACACATTGGCTTTATTGGTATTGTAAACTTGATGAAATATCTCTTCCTTCTGCAGTTTGTATTGCTCATAAAAAGCAGTCTGAAGTTCAGACGGCAATCTCTTGTACAAATAATCAGAGACTATTTTCCTACCAAAATAAGATCCACTGCCCTCATCACCCAAAATATAACCCAAGGCCGGAACCTGCTCTGAAACCTTGTTCCCGTCATAATAACAGCTGTTGCTACCGGTGCCAATTATACAGGTGATGGCCGGTCTTCCATCCCAGGTGGCAAATGCAGAAGCATTTAAATCATGGTTTACCTCGCAATGTGCAACAGTAAAAAACTGCCTGAGTGCTGTTAAAATTACTTCATTTCTATCAGCACTTGAACATCCGGCTCCGTAAAAATAAACTGCACTCGCCTGATGTGCCGCCTTGGTCAATTCTTCATTTGCACGCAGGTGTGTTAATATCTCGTCAGGTTGATGAAAAAACGGATTGAATCCCATGGTGTGGGTTTCCAGAAAAGCTCCGGCCTGATTGCTAATCAGCCAATCACATTTGGTCGAACCACTTTCAGCTACAATAATCATTTTTTCAGCACAGTACAACTGCAAACTTAGTGTAATTATTACACATTGCCAACAGAAGCTTGTTTAATATTAGCATAAAAAAGGCCAAAATTACTATATTTGTGAGCCCTATATTTGCTATGCCCCAACATGCCATCAACCCCAATGTTTCTGTAGATTGTGTTATTTTTAGTTTTAACAATCAGGAGCTGGAAGTATTGCTGATTGAGCGCTCGGCAGGGAATACCGACAAGGTAGATGAAATCAAAGCTTTGCCGGGCAATCTTATTTATGAAGATGAAACGCTGGATTGCGCCGCAGAGCGTGTTTTAACTGAATTAACCGGACTTGAAAACATCTTTCTGGAACAGGTATACACCTTCGGCGATCCAGACCGAATCAGCAAAAAACATGACCAGGACTGGCTGAGAAGCATCCGTGCCCATCCGGAAGCACGGGTAATTACGGTTGCTTACACTTCATTGATTAACAAAGAAAGGTTTAACCTTACTCCTTCCAGCTTTGCGCGCAATGCAGTTTGGGTGAAGGTGAAAGATGTTCCCCAGCTGGGTTTCGACCATAACGACATCCTGGAAAAAGCCCTCGACCACCTCAAACAAAAAATCTATATTAAGCCACTGGGATATGAATTGCTCCCGGACAGATTTACCTTGGCCCAGTTGCAAAAATTGTATGAGGCTATACTGGATGATAAATTTGATAAACGAAACTTCCGACGCAAAATCCTGCGCACTTATTTTATCGTTCCGTTGAATGAAAAACAGCAGGGAGTTGCCCATAAACCTGCCGGACTCTACCGCTTCGATAAATCGCTGTTTCACCAGATGTGATGCCGTCTAATAGTGTTTATTTGACACTATGCCCCTAATTCCGTAGATTGCGGCTCTAACCTTATGGAAAAGAAACCCAGACTTACGGCTGCACAAATCACATGGATGAGCTTTGGCTTCATGGGTATTCAGTGCGGTTTCGGACTGCAAAACGGCAATGCAAGCCGCATTCTTGAAGATTTTGGTGCCAAAGTGGAAGAACTCAGCTGGTTTTGGCTGGTGGCTCCGCTAACCGGTATGCTGGTGCAACCCCTGATTGGCTATTTCAGCGACAAAACCTGGACACCCCTGGGCAGAAGAAAACCCTACTTTTTGGCAGGTACCCTGCTTTGTTGTATTGCCATTGTGATGCTGCCCAACAGTGCGGCCTGGTTTGCAGGAAAATCGGCCTTGTTGTTCGGTGCTGTCTTTCTGGCCCTGATGGATGCCAGTATCAATGTGGCCATGGAACCCTTCCGTGCACTGGTGGCAGATAATCTCAGTGATGAGCAACGAACCCTGGGATTCAGCATTCAAACCTTCCTGATTGGCATCGGGGCAGTGCTGGGCAGCTGGCTCCCATGGATGATGACCAATTTGTTTCACGTAAGCAATCAAGCCCAAAAAGGATTGGTAGCAGATAACGTTGTCTATTCCTTCTACATAGGTGCTGCTTTTTTCCTGGCCTGCATTTTGGTTACTGTTCTTTTTGCCAAAGAATATGACCCCGAAACGTATGCACGGTATCATGGTGAAAGCAAGGAAGATGAAAAAGCCGGCCTATCTGAGATTTTCAGAGATTTTGGCAGAATGCCCAAAGCCATGCTGCAATTGGGGCTTGTGCAATTCTTTAGCTGGTTTGGGCTGTTTTGTATGTGGGTTTATACCACCAGGGCTGTGGCCGACAATGCATTTGGATATGACGAGACCAATGCGGAAGTGCTAGGCAAAGCCGGCGACTGGGTTGGGATATTATTTGGCATCTATAACGGTGTGAGTGCTATTTATGCATTGATTTTGCCAACAATCGTAAGAAAGATAGGGCGAAAACAAACCCATGCCTTTTCATTGGTTTGTGGTGGCATTGGTCTAATTTCTATGTTCTTTATTACCAATCCAACCATGCTTGTTTACAGTATGATAGGGGTAGGAATGGCCTGGGCCAGCATTCTTGCCATGCCCTACGCCATTCTGGCAAGCAGCATTCCGGCAGGAAAGATGGGTATTTACATGGGCATATTCAACTTCTTCATTACCATACCACAAATAGTAAGTGCTTTACTGGCCGGTCCCATGGTTAAATACTTGTTTGACAATCAAGCCGTATATGCACTGGTTACAGGAGGGTTAATGATGCTTCTGGCCGCCGTTTCCATGATATATGTAAATGATGGAAAATTGATCAAAGTGAAGTGATGCGGGTTTATTCGTTTATTCGTTTATTGGTTGAATAGCAGGGTGTTTCCGGCTTTTTACAGCAAAACGACATAATTACCCCAAAACACTCCTTCATTATTTCATTATTCATTAATCAAAACATCAACCTTTTTCAGGACGGGACACTCTTCGACAAGTTCAGGGTGACATGTACCATTAAACAATTAAACCAATAAACTATTTACCCCCCTTGGGATAATACACCACCGAAATACCCATAGCATCTACAGAAGGCACCTGCAAACCCTTGGTTTCAGGATTTAGTAATACAGCACCTTCTGTCCAAACAGCTTTAATATCAGGATAGCGCCTGGTGTCTATTTGTTGCGGTTTATCAGACTGGTTCACAAACACACCGATTACATCCCTTTCACCCTCAATAAAGAAAGTATACATGCCATTATTGGGAATGTACTGCGTACGGTGGCCATACGCAAACAATGCTGCAAAACGTTCCCGTATTCCGGCCAGGCTTTTGATGTAATCAAACATTTCCCGTTGCTCTGTACTTAGCCCGTCGTTCGAAAATCCATTTTTGGAATCATCCTTCCAGCCACCCGGTGCATCCCTTCGTATCGCTCCGTGCGCTCCTGTATCGGTCATAAGCCATTCGGTGCCATAAAATACGCATGGAATGCCACGGCACATATACATGAGACCCAGTGCCATTTTGGTTTTGGATATGTTTTTCCCAAATGTAGCGTGCATGCGGTTTAGGTCATGATTATCGGCAAAGGTTACCAGCATTTCAGGCCGTTGATACACATAATCCGAGGCCATGAGATAATACAAACGACTGAGGCCTGTATTCCAGCCAAACGGCTCATTCAGTGCCTGATGCAAACCGAAACAGAATTGAAAATCCGTCACCGCATCCGGCAAGCCGATTGTTCGGGAGCGTTTATTGGGTGCAAAAACCGACTGTGCCGCCAGGGTGTGTTCCCATGTTTCACCAAACACAAACAAACTGGGAAATGCCTTTTTCAGGTCAATATTTAGTTGCTGGAGGAACCCGGAAGCCGAATAGGGATAGGTATCTACACGCAAACCTGAAGACGATGTAGCAGCTACCCACCACATCGTATTTTGAATCAGGTAACACTGCACATCCGGATTGTTTTGATCCAAATCGGGCATGTGGTGATCAAACCATCCCTCTAACATGGTTTTTAGTTCAGATGGTGCTGCATAAGGATCGCTCAAAGCCGCTACACGGTAATTGCTGCGAAAAAAAGTATCACGAAAATGAAACCAGTCTTTGGAAATCAATTTTTTATATAAAGGATGCTCATTGCCAACATGATTGTAAACCACATCGGGTACCCATTTAATGCCCATGTTACGGGATTTTTCCGCCAGTTTCAGGTATTCTTCCATGGTGCCAAACCGCGGATCTATTCGATAATGGTCGGTGCAGGCATATCCATGGTAGCTCTGCGAGGGCTGGTTGTTCTCGAGCAGTGGCGTCATCCAAAGGGCATTAAACCCCAGATTTTTTATATGCTCCAGATTATTTGAAATACCGGCAATATCGCCGCCATGTCGGCCATGCAATGCGCTCCTGTCAGACCTTTCCAGCATTCCGGCAACGTTGTCATTGCTATCATTGCCGTCGGCAAATCGATCGGGCATCAGCAAATACATTCGGTCTGCTGCACTTATCATGGCCCCGGGTTGTGGTTTTTCCTTTACAGCATAGCGAAATTTGCATTTTCGTCCATTCAGGTAAGTTTCAATGGTAAAATCCCCCTGTCCAGGTTTGATGGAAACATAAATAATTCTGTAGCCTGGATTGATGCCAGTAGATTCCCTAAGAAATCGAGGTCCGCCTTTGATTTTGATTTTCACCAGATGTACAGAATCTCCATACAGAAGCAATTGCAACTTGTACTGCCCCATGTTTTTATACCAAAATGGAGGGTCACAACGATTGATGTGCTGAGCCAAAGCAGCTGCACTAAACATAGAGATAAGTAGGATAACAAAACTTAACCTCCGGAGAAAAAACTTCATCATTTGTTAAAATTACCTCAACAAAGAAAAAAAAATTATTTGAAAGTGTCCGAAATACACTTATTAATTTTTATTTTTGCTACTAGAACTAAACTATCAAACCAACATGATTAAAAACTACCTGACCATTCTTGCATTTTCGGCAACAGCGGGCCTTTATGCACAAGCGGATGTAACGCTTAAGGTCGACGATCGTAACAACAAAACCAAAACCGCTATCAAATTCAAAGGCCAGTTCAATAGCTGGACCGAAGTTTCGGCGTATGACGACGGAACCAATGGTGATGCTACTGCCAAAGACAATATTTGGTCTCTAAAAGTAGCCGGAGTTGCAGATGGTACTTATGAATGGGGTGCCGTAGACCAGGATGGTGCTTGGCTGACTCCCGGTGTTGCAAACTACAAATTTACTGTTGCCTCAGGTGCTGTTTCCGGACAGGCTGAAATCGTGATTCCAAAAACCAAGCCCATGCATCCTGTTGTATTCACCGTGCGTGACCTTGCCAAAAAAGAAAGCGGCGTAAAACTGAAAGGTGCTATGTTCGGTTGGTCAAGCAAAGACATGTTTGATGATGGAACCAATGGTGACACCACTGCAGGCGACAAAGTATGGACCCTGAAAACCGACGTGGAAGAAGGTAGCTTCGAATGGGGCATCGAAAACCAGTGCGGATGGAAACTTGTAGGTCCTAACCGCCAGTTCACGGTAGCTGTAGGTGGCGCTGTTTCAGGAAGTGTTTCTTACAGCATTCCTGCACTCACCACGCCAATCAATGTTACTTTCCGTGTTTACATGGGTGACGTAATCGTGAATTCTTCCGGTCTCTACATTGCAGGTGACTTCATGGATGCCGTTTCAGGTAAATCTCTCTGCAACTGGAGCAAGGATACCCTGCGCCTCACCGACGCTGACAAGAATGATGTATATGAACTGACTGTTAGCATGTCTCCCGGTAACTATGCATACAAATACTTCAACGGCCGTGGCGGTGATCCCGACGGTGAAAAAGGCGATTTCAAAACCGGCGGATGCGGATCTGACAACGGACTAGGTGGCTTTAACCGCAACATTGATCTGAGCAGCGCAACTGCTGATGTTGTTGTTGATATATACAAATACGACAGCTGTGTTGTGTACAAACTACCTACTACCGGCATCAAAAAATCAAACAATGTTTTCAAAGGTATTTATCCTAACCCTGCTACAGCATCTGCCAATATTTCATTTACTAACAAAAATGTAGCACATGCAATAGAGTTGATGGATATTTCAGGAAAAGTAGTTGCTAAAAATAATTTCGCCGCAGGCGTAAATTATGGCACTATCATGAAGCACGCTGCTGGAACTTACTTCGTGAAAGTTACCGCTGCAGACGGCTCAACTGCCACTTCAACCCTCGTGTTTGAATAATTGATATTTCCCCTACAAAAAGGCAACTTTTCTTTTGAAAGTTGCCTTTTTTTATGCTAAATTTGAGAACATAGCCATGTCTAAATTAATTACTATCGTTTCTGCGCTTTTATTAAGCAGTTATGCTTCCGCGCAGATGACATTAGACCCTGTGTTTGCATCACAAAATGACAGTGTTACCATCTATTATGATGCTACAAAAGGGAATGCTGCTTTGAAGGATCTGGGACCACCCGATGTCTACATTCACACCGGCGTAATCACCAATATCAGCACCGGAAACTCAAACTGGCGCTATGTTAAAGGTGTTTGGGGCACTGATGATTTACCCCGCAAAATGACATATACCGGCAACAATATTTATAAAATAAAGATTTACATCCCCACATTTTACGGTGTACCGGGCGGTGAAACCATCAAGAAAATTGCCGCTGTTTTTAGGGATAAAGCCGGAAATAAAGTGGGCAGAAACGCGGATGGCACAGACATTTATGCCGATATTTTCCCTCCCGGGCTGAAAATCAGTTTTACCAAACCTGCCGAAATTCCGGGTATTTTTGAAACAACAGACAATATTACATTTGAGGCAAAAGCTTCGGAATCTGCCAAAATCACCCTCTTCGAAAATGGCGTCCAGCTTGATACCCAGACAACGACTACCTTCACAAAGACCATTAGCGGAAGGGCTGCAGGAAGATACACCTATGTAGCGCGTGCTCAGAAGGGAAGCCTCTCAGCCAGCGATACCATTTATATTACCATCAATCCGGCTGTTGTTACCGAGGCGCTGCCTGCGGGAATGGTTGACGGAGCCAACTATATCAACGATAGCACCTTGCTATTTTCATTGGTAGCACCGGGTAAAAAATATGCGTATGTGATAGGAGATTTCAACAGCTGGCAACCATTAACCCAATATTTTATGAAGAAAACCCCTGACGGAAATCGCTGGTGGGTAAGGGTATCAGGTTTGAAAAAGGGGCAGCAATACGGATATCAGTACCTTGTAGACGGATTATTCAGGGAAGCGGATCCGCTCAGTGAGCTTGTTTTGGATAACTGGAATGATGGTTTTATAAACAAATCAGATTTTCCCGGTTTGCCCAATTACCCTGCCGGAAAAACCACCGGTCTCGTTTCGGTTATCCAACCCGGAAAAGCTTCCTACGCGTGGAAACATGACACCTTCACGGTTAAAAATGTTGGGCAGCTGAACATTTACGAATTGCACATTCGGGATTTCATTGCAGCCCATTCATACACGGTTTTGAAAGACACGCTTCCTTATTTGAAAAAACTGGGCGTTAATGCCATCAAACTCATGCCTGTAAATGAGTTCGAGGGTAACTCAAGCTGGGGATACAATGTCTCCTACCACATGGCCCTCGACAAATATTATGGCAATGCCAATCAACTCAAAGCATTCATTGATGAATGCCACAAACAGGGAATTGCAGTGTTTTTGGATGTGGTGTTTAATCATGTTTTTGGACAAAATACCATGTGCCACCTGTATTGGAACAGTGCCCTTAACCAACCGGCAGATAACAACCCTTGGTTAAATCCTGTTGCTAAACATGATTTTAATGTGGGATATGATTTCAATCATGAAAGCCAATTTACCCAACAATACATGGATCGCGTTATCAAATACTGGCTCACAGAATTCAAAGCAGATGGCTTCCGTTTTGATCTTTCCAAAGGATTCACCCAGAAAAACACACTGGGAAATACCGGTGCCTGGGGCCAATATGATGGCAGCCGCATCTACCTGCTCAAACGCATGCGCGATGCCATTCGCAGCTATGATAACAATGCAGTCCTAATTCTGGAACACTTTGCCGACAACAGCGAGGAAACAGAATTATCCAATGAAGGCTTTATGCTCTGGGGCAATGGCAATACAGCTTACACGGAGGTTGCCATGGGCTATAATTACGATATTGCCTGGTTCAGCAACTATAAAAACCGCGGCTGGAGCAATCCCAACCTGGTTTCTTACATGGAAAGCCATGATGAGGAACGCATGATGTATAAAAACATCAATTTTGGCAATGTCAATGGTGCGTATAACATCAAGCAGACCCCCACAGGCCTGAAGCGTTGTGAGATGGCAGCTGTGCTGTTCTTTAGCGTACCCGGCCCTAAAATGGTATGGCAGTTTGGTGAACTCGGTTATGATGTAGGCATCAACACCAATGGCCGCACCGGTGAAAAACCCATCCGCTGGAATTACCTCACTGAGCCAAACCGTCAAAGCCTGCATCAGGTATATTCTACCATGATGAACCTGCGAAATAAGTACCCTGTTTTCCATACCACCTATAACAATTTCGACCTCAGCGGCAGGGTAAAAAAAGCATGGCTGCAGTATTTTAACCACTATGTTCATGTAATTGCCAATACAGATGTTGTTTCTGTTAATACCACCTATGATTTTCATGATACCGGCAAATGGTATGAAGTGTTTTCGGGCGACAGCCTGCGTGTGACAAACAAAAACATGCCCATAACTTTGGCGGCCGGTGCTTACCGATTGTTTACCAACAAAAAAATGGAGCTTCAGTCCAAGGTGCAAATACCCAACAGTGCGGGAAAAGTTAAAGGTTCAACCGGTATAATTGCATATCCAAACCCGGCTTCCGACAATCTGCATCTTCTAACCTCAGAGTCCATGCTGATAAACGTAAGAGACATATCCGGGAGGGTGGTTTTCACAGGCAATTCTGCATTCGATGGCATAAAAATTAATACCAGGGAATGGCCTGCCGGGGTGTATTTAATACATGGGAAATCGCAATTTGGCAACTGGTCTGTTAAAACGCTGATTCAACACTAATAATAACTGTCTTTTTTAGAACCCTGCTAAAATGGCAGGGTTTTTTTACACATGATAATACAAATTGGGAGAAATGTGGTATTTGGCAGGTATAAATAGTAGCTTTGTAGTGTAATTCTGTTTGGCTCACCTTTTGCTATCAGATATTTAACAGAGTAATGAGCGAAATTAACAACAACAAACCCAAACCCGGCGGTTTTAAATTTAATCCTTACTGGATTTACGGCGTCATCTTCATCGTGATGCTTGTTCTCACATTCTTGCCACGCAGTGCTGGCAAAAGCACCAACTGGACCGAGGTTCGGCAGATGATTTTACAAGGTGATGTTGAAAAAATAACCATCGTAAATGAGCAACTGGCAGAAATTTACCTTACCAGGGAAGCTTTGAAAAAAGATGAACACAAAGGGAACACCAAAAAAGAAGATCTGTTAGGTTCTAATCAGCCCAATTATTATTTTGAGATTGAAAAAGGCTATTTCAATAACGAAATCAAAGATTTAAAGGAAGAATTCAAGGATAAGAAAATTGACACTCCAATTCCTCCCATAGCCTATGAATCGCACAGCGACTTTATGGGTCAGTTGTTTCAGTGGCTTTTTTTCATTGGCATTTTCCTGATCTTCTGGAGCATCCTTTTCCGCCGTGTAGGCGGAGGTGGAGGTGGAAGCGGTTCCAATATTTTCAGCATTGGACGTGCCAGGGCACAGCTTTTTGACAAAGACACCAAGGTTAATATATCTTTCAAGGATGTAGCAGGACTCGAAGAAGCCAAGGTGGAAGTAATGGAAGTGGTAGACTTCCTGAAAAATCCAAAGAAATATACCAACCTGGGAGGTAAAATTCCCAAAGGCGCGCTGCTGGTAGGCCCTCCCGGTACGGGTAAAACCCTCCTGGCTAAAGCAGTTGCAGGCGAAGCAGGCGTGCCTTTCTTCTCGCTTTCAGGTTCCGATTTCGTGGAAATGTTTGTAGGTGTGGGTGCCAGCCGTGTGCGTGACCTTTTCAAACAAGCCAAAGAAAAAGCACCATGTATCATTTTTATTGATGAAATTGATGCCGTTGGGCGTGCCCGTGGTAAAAACCTGGTGCAGGGCAGCAACGATGAACGCGAGAATACATTGAATCAGCTGCTGGCCGAAATGGACGGTTTTGGAACAGACAGTGGTGTCATCATAATGGCCGCCACCAACCGCCCAGATATTCTTGACAGTGCACTGCTGCGTCCGGGGCGATTTGACAGACAAATTTCTGTCGATAGGCCCGACATTGCAGGCAGGGAACAAATCTTTAAGGTTCACCTGAAACCGCTTACCAAACTGGCTGGCGATGTGGATGCCCATAAACTGGCCGCACAAACCCCGGGATTTGCCGGTGCTGAAATTGCCAATGTTTGCAATGAAGCGGCCCTGATTGCTGCGCGCCATGGCAAAGAGCATGTAGACATGCAGGATTTTCAGGATGCCATCGATCGCGTCATCGGTGGATTGGAAAAGAAAAATAAAATCATATCTCCCGAGGAAAAGCAAATTGTAGCTTACCACGAGGCCGGACATGCCATCGCAGGCTGGTTCCTCGAAAATGCCGATCCCCTGCTGAAAGTGAGCATCGTTCCCCGCGGTGTGGCTGCTTTGGGATACGCACAATATCTGCCCAAGGAACAATATCTGTATCGCACAGAGCAATTGTTGGATAGCATGTGTATGACATTGGGTGGCCGGGCCGCAGAGGACATTTTCTTTGGAAAAATCAGTACCGGGGCCCAGAATGACCTGGAACGCATTACCAAAATGGCATATAGCATGGTAACCATTTATGGTATGAGCGACAAGGTAGGCAATCTTTCCTTTTATGACCCTCAGGGTGAATATGGCTACCAAAAGCCCTACAGCGAAAAAACTTCCGAACTGATTGATGAAGAAGTGCGCAGTATCATTGCCGGTGCCTACACACGCTGCAAGAATCTGCTGAACGAAAAGAAAGACGAGCTAAAATCCGTGGCAGAGGAATTGTTGCAAAAAGAAATCCTTTTTCAGTCGGATCTTGAAAGGCTGATTGGAAAACGTCCTTTTGATAAGGAACCTGTTATCAGTGCCGAAACTACAGAACAAGCCACTGAACCTGTAATACCGGAAACCACAGAACCGGAAGCACCCGCAGAAGACAACCCCGTTATTGAGCCCGAAGCATAAAAAATGGATAGGCAGGGTAGCCCTGGTAGTTACCCTCATTGCGGCCTGGTATCTCCGTAGTGTTATCGCATATTTTCTGGTAGCGGCGCTCATAAACTTTATCGCAGCACCATTAATGGCCGGGTTGGAAAAGTATGTAAGATGGAAGAAGAAACCCCTGCCCCGCTGGATTTATGCCATCAGCATTATTGCAGTTCTGCTGATTGCTGTTTTTGGTTTGCTGCGTTTGATTATACCTCCGCTTCTGGAACAGGCAGACAGAATCAGTCATATCTCCAACGAAGATTTTAAACGCAGTTTTGGGACTCCGCTGGCTGATTTACAAAACTACCTTGGAACATGGGGTATAGATGGTCAGTTGTTTAATGCTGAGCACATTAAACAGGATTTTATGCATTGGGTCCAAACCACCGACATACGCACCGCTGTTGAGGGTATCTTAAGTGGAGTAAGCACCGCAGGCGGATGGATTTTCTCTGTTCTATTCATAACTTTCTTCTTCCTAAAAGAAAAATTTCTTCTTTATCGACTCATTCATACGCTAACCCCGGATAATGTTGAACCCCGTATGCAAAAGGTGCTGAGGGCGATACAAAAACTGCTGGGCAAATATTTCAGAAGCATACTGCTACAGATACTCGTATTTGGAAGCTACATTTTCATTGGACTGAGTATTGTAGGGGAGCCCTATGCACTCACTATCGCCGTATTCTGCGGATTGATGAACCTGATTAGCTATATTGGCCCTGCCTTAGGGCTGTCCTTTGCCTTATTATTCAGCATCGGCGGGCACGTAGGTGCGGATTTCTATACTTCCATTATGCCACATCTGATGGAAGTAGCCACTGTTTTTCTTGTGGCTATTTTGCTGGATAACCTGGTATCCTATCCCCTCATTTTCTCAAATTCACTCAAAGTTCATCCCCTGGAACTCTTTTTTGTGGTGCTGGCGGGCTTTCAGCTGGCCGGACTAGGCGGTATGATTGTGGCTGCACCGGTGTACACCATGCTCAGAATTATTGCCAAGGAGTTTTTGCAGGGGTTTGATGTAATAAGAAGTATTACACGTGGCGTTTAAACCGTGACTTTGCGCAATCGCAGGTAATAGGCAGTGCCCAGCAAGAAGCAAATTAAACTCAGTATTATCAGCCAAACCAGATCTCCCATGCGGGAATACAAGGTCATTTTGCGGCTGCTGTCAATATTCAGCTCTGCGGAAATGGCCGTCTTTTCCCACCAATTTGTAGCTTTCACAATTTCACCGTAAGGATTGATAAACCCTGAAATTCCTGTATTGGCACTCCTAACAAGCCACCGGCGGTGTTCTATAGCCCGCAGTTGCGCGTATGCCAGGTGCTGCTTGTAGCCGGGTGTATTTCCCCACCAGGCATCGTTGGTAATTACGCACAACACATCGGCACTGTCTTTCACAAAGCGGCCTGTATAATCACCATAAATGCTCTCGTAGCAAATGATGGGTGCTACTTTTATCTTACCTGCATTAAAAACTACCGGGGCAGGGCTTTTACCCAAGCTACCCGAAATAGAATTCTCATCCAGCTTCACAGCCAGTTTGTCTATCCATGGAAAATGCTGCACGAACGGCATTTGCTCAGTGCCGGGCACCAATATGTTTTTGTGGTAATACTGAAGGGGTCTATCCCCAATCAGCACCGCACTGTTATACGCATTCCACCAAAGCCTGGGATCCTGTGTAGGGCGCGCTGTGCTATTGGGACGTGATGTGCAGTTCTCGTACACCTGCTGCATATCCGCGCCCGAAAGTATTTGCAGAGACGGAAATTCCTTTCTGAGTGTAGCTATAGCTGACACATCAGGATGCTGCTGTGGATAGTTCACGTCAATGGATGATGTGATGCTGGTTTCGGGCCATACCAACAGGTATGTGTTTTTATCTACTGCCTTTTTGCTAAGGGCAATCATCTCGGCCACCATTTCAGACGAAGGCCGGGCAAATTTCTCAGTCCATGGATCATAACTGGGCTGACATATTGTTACATTTACTGTTGTATCGGGCTTTACTGTTTTCTCCCATTTCCAGGCATTGAAGACAGAAGATAACCACACAAAAACCAGCAATGCTGTGGCACCCAATCCATAATTCCGGCTGCGGTATTTCCAGGTTTTCCAGATTAGCACATTCATAGCCAGCGCAAAAGCAGAGCCGCCCAGCGTGCCTGTAATATCGTACCACTGCACCAGCCAGGGGGCCGATGCCAGTCCGTTGCCCAGTGTTAACCAGGGCCAGCTCAAATCCCAGCGGTGGTGGAGAAATTCATAGGTAAGCCAGAAAACCACAAACAGATATATGGCAGGATCTCCCAGCTTTTTGCGAGCATACCTGTACAGCATCCAGGGAAATGTCATGAATAGCGTATTCAGTACCAGCATAGTTATGGCACCCGGCACCGTACTGTTCCATACCCACCATGTGGTAAACAGGTTCCAGAAAAACAGGGAACCATATAAGCGAATCCACCACTGCAGCCTATTTCGCTGTTGCCATTCTTCCTGTTGTTGCAAAAGTGGCACAAAACCCACAAACAACAACACAAAAATGCCAATAGGTGGCCAGGCCAGCCAGAGGCACAATCCGGGGGCCAATAGGTAATACAGCCATTTCCACCTAGTCATCATGGCCGTTATCATTTGCGTAGTCGGTACCTTGCAATACCACAACAAATTCACCCTTGGGTGCGTGTTGGGTAAAATGACTAATCATCATTTCCACGGAGCCGTTTACCGTTTCTTCAAATTTTTTTGTAAGCTCCCTGCTTATACTGATTTTTCGATCACCCGCACCCAATTCCTTGAGTGCCTGCAGGGTTTTGAGCAGTTTATGCGGACTTTCATAAAACACCACCGTACACGGTTGCTGCAACATTTGCATCAACTTGGTCTGTCGCCCTTTTTTCTGGGGTAAAAAACCTTCAAATACAAACCGGTGGAGGGCAAATCCACTTTTTAGCAAGGCCGGAATAAATGCTGTTGCACCGGGAATCACCTCAACAGGGATATCATTTTCAACGCAAGCTCTTGCCAGCAAAAACCCGGGATCTGAAATGCCGGGCGTGCCCGCATCCGAAATCTGGGCCAGAACGGCCCCTTTTTTAAGGCGATCTAAAATACCCGCCAACCGCTGGTGCTCATTGTGTTGATGCAAAGACTCAAGCGGGGTTTGTATGCCGTAATGATTGAATAAAACTTTACTGTTGCGTGTATCTTCTGCAAACACGGCATCCACCGCTTTGAGCGTTTCCACCGCCCTGAATGTCATGTCTGACAAATTGCCAACCGGCGTGGCCACCAGGTAGAGTTTGCCGCTGCTCAACTTTTGTTGATGTATAATTTTTCTGTTTTAACCGGTTTTTTCGTATCAGCGCGCCTCAGCTGAAACACATAAACACCGGGAGCAAAACGAATGGTTGAGATAATTTCTTCGTTGCGCTTCAGAGGCATATTTTGAAAAATAGCTCGCCCTGCAGCATCATACACATCCAGTGTCAGGGTGTTTAGCAGCTCTTCGTTTGTTAATTCCACTACCGCAGTCTGATTAGTGTTGCGGGCAAATATCTTCACTTCATTGTAAACGAATGTATCAAAAATGCGCATTCGCTGTACAATTTCAACCTTAATCGGCAGCGAGGAGCGGTAATCTTTAATGGCAGAGCGCATCACCTGAATTTGCTGACGGGTAAACATATTCTGGCAGGTTTCTGAACTATAATCCATGTAGTTTTCAACCATATCCGGCAAATCATCTTTGGCATCAAAACAGGTGTTCGCGCCAAAATTGCAGATAAAATTGCTGCGGCTGCCCTGATTGGGAGTGTCATATAAATAATCATCTACAGAACATCCGGATGTAAAGATCGGGTCGCCCCAGATGTGACGAAGTCCAAAAAAATGTCCGAATTCATGTGTGGCAACGCGACCTTTTTTACTGGTAGCAAGCGCTCCTGTAGCCCTTGGGTTATTTCTTCCCACAACCTGATAATGCAGTACTACCCCCTGATTGCTGTTCGCAACCCAAGATGAATTCGGCCAGAAGGGATGGCCGTAAGGCGGGTAAGCGTAACCCAGAACAATACTTCCCTGATTGGGTACCTGAAGATCTCCAACCCAAACATTCAGATATTTGGTAGCATTCCATACGTTATCACCTCCCTGAGCCGTGAATTTTATATTGTCATTGCTCGTATTGAAATTGGTTAACGTTGTGCTTTTGCGAACAATACCTGAAGTGGGGTTACCGGAAGGATCTGTTGTGGCAAGTTCAAATTTGAAACGAGTGCTACCGGCCCGGCTTTTGAAGATACTTCGTGTATTGCCTGTATCCGGATTCAACCGGCTAAAATCCTGATTTAGTACCTCCAGCTGATTGAATATAAGACTGTCTTGAATATTCTCATTGGCATTGTTATATAAAATATGAAAAACAACAGGAATTGTATAGATTGTATCCAGAAAATAGGTGGTATCCTTAATTTTTAGTTTTCTGGGAAGTACCCGGGGACCGTTTATACTTTGGATATAGGCTTTATCATATGCTGACCTGAAGCCGGGATACTGCTTTTCCAGGTTTTCCAATACCTGATCGTAACCGCAGCGGTCTATGGCAGGTATTTGTGCCTGGGCAAAATTAATGGTAAGGGTAAAAAGTATCAGGTAAAAATATCTCATCTATTTATTTTCCTTTAAATTCCGGTTTCCTCTTCTCATTGAACGCAGTTACCCCTTCGCGATAATCCTCACTCCTGCCGGCTATCTCCTGACAATAGGCTTCATATTGCAGCATGGTTTCCAAATCAGAATAGGTAGCCTTATTCAGCATCTTTTTAATCATGCCAATGGCGAGTGTAGGTGCGTTGGCGTAATACTCCGCCGCTTTGTTTACTTCTTCATCCAGCAAATCTGCCGCCACCACCCGGTTGATTAGCCCCCATTCCAGTGCCTGCTGCGCTGTTACCTTCTGTGCCATGGTGCACATTTCAAAAGCACGGGCAGGCGAAATAGCTTTGGGCAGAAAATAGCTGCTTCCACTATCGGGTACCAGACCCACATTGACAAAAACTTCAATCAGTGAAACATGTTCGGCTGCAACAATAAAGTCGCAGGCCAGTGCCAGCGATGCACCCGCACCTGCTGCCACACCGTTTATCCTGCCGATAATCGGTTTTGGCATTTCGCGCATGGCACGGATTATAGGATTGTAACGCTTGTAAAGACTTTCACTCAGACTGCGGTTTTTGCTGCCTGCGATAGCCTTTAAATCCTGTCCGCTGCAAAAGGCCTTACCTGCTCCTGTCAGAACAAGCACACGAACATCATCGTCCTTACCAGCCTGCTTCAGCACATCCTGCAGCTGATAGCTCTGATCATCATTAAATGCATTAAAAACATCAGGTCTATTCAGGGTAATGTGGGCTACATTGCCCTTATTTTCATACAAAACTGCAGGAGAATCCATAGTAGGTTAGCAAGAAAGAAGCTAATGCAAATGTAACAAATAATCCGAGGCAAAAACCGATAATAAGTTCAAAATGGCTGTGGGCAGACAATCCTTTTCGGGCGACATATACCAAAATCACCAAAAGCAATGTTATAAAAAAAGCCCATCCGATGAGTTGCAAACAAATTACCCAACCCAGTAATCCCGCTGCACCTGCCATGTGTGCCGATATTTTGTATCCCATGAAATTGATAATTAACAGCAAAAAAAGCACAACCATATTACACATACTCCAAACTGCGGCATATGTGGCGTTTTCACAAAAAATAAACCAACCAGAAAGTGCTGAAAAAACGACGCCCAACACATACAAACCGTGTCGTTGTTCACGCTGAAAAATAAAAATGTCCGAAACCTTTCCCAGACGCATAAAAAGAAACAAGGTCAGGAGAGGTAATACCACAATGCCACACAAAAATATCGTCCAAACCAAAACAGAAACAGGACTGTTAAAATGCGCAATGCCAAGTCCTAAAACAGCCATACTGCCGGGATAAAAACCATAGGAAATTGCGCGGTATAAGGATTGCATGCGAGGCAAAGATAATGGGGGCTGCTGTATTGATTAATGGAGTTTATTTGATTTGAGCAAACAAGCGGCTCAGCAAACCAATCGCTGAACTTTAAAAACGGACACCGTTATTCGTGCATAGTAACTTGTTTATTCGTCTCATGGTTTAATGGTGGTTAGAAAGCAGCGAAAATCGCGGACTTCAACTCATGACTCCTAACTTTCAACTTCCAACGAAAACTGTAGACTATCAACTGTCAACTCATATTTCCCGTAATTTTGAACCTTCATGGCAACAACCAATCTGGAATTCACAAAAAACGAAGACCTGAACCAACAGGCCTGGGATGCAGTCAAACAAAAACTGTCGGTAATACATCAGGGTGGCGGGGCCAAAGCGGCTGCCAAACAGAAGGAAAAAGGCAAAATGCTGTGCCGCGAACGCATCGATTACCTGCGCGATAAAAACTCTGAATGGATTGAAATTGGAGAGTTTGCAGGGTATGAGATGTACCCCGAACACGGTGGCTGCCCTGCCGGCGGTGTGGTAGCAGGGCTCGGCTTTGTCTCGGGCCGGCAGTGCATGATTGTGGCAAACGACGCTACCGTGAAAGCCGGCGCCTGGTTTCCCATCACAGGAAAGAAAAACCTGCGCGCCCAGGAAATTGCCATGGAAAACCACCTTCCCATTATCTATCTGGTGGATAGCGCCGGGGTTTACCTGCCCATGCAGGACGAAATTTTCCCCGATAAAGAACACTTCGGACGCATATTCCGCAACAACGCCATTATGAGCAGTATGGGCATCACCCAGATTGCCGCTGTGATGGGAAGCTGCGTGGCCGGTGGCGCCTACCTGCCCATCATGAGCGATGAAGCCCTCATCGTAGATAAAACCGGCTCCATCTTCTTAGCCGGCAGTTACCTGGTGAAAGCCGCCATTGGCGAGGATGTAGACAACGAAACCTTGGGCGGTGGTACTACCCAAAGTGAAATCAGTGGGGTGATTGACGATAAATTTCCCGACGACAAAAGCTGCCTGGATCGAATACGCTACATTATGGACAAACTGGGGAAACCCCACGATGCCGGATTTAGCCGCGTGAAAGCCGCAGCACCCAAAGAAAATCCCAAAGACATCTGGGGAATTCTGCCCTCAGACCGCGCCAAACCTTATAAAACGCTGGAAATCATTCACCGCTTGGTTGACAACAGTGAGTTTGAGCAATACAAGGAAAATTACGGCAAAACCATTATCTGTGGCTATGCCCGCATAGACGGCTGGGCGGTGGGCATTGTGGCCAACAACCGCGAGCTGGCCAAGGCCAAAAAACCCGGAGGCAGCACCGAAATGCAGTTTGGCGGTGTTATATACAGCGACAGCGCAGACAAAGCCGCCCGCTTCATCATGAACTGCAACCAAAAAAATATTCCGCTGGTATTTCTACAAGACGTGACCGGATTTATGGTAGGCAGCCGGAGTGAACAGGGCGGCATCATCAAGGACGGAGCCAAAATGGTGAACGCCATGAGCAACAGCACCGTTCCCAAATTTACCATCATCATGGGAAACAGCTACGGTGCCGGCAACTACGCCATGTGCGGCAAAGCTTACGATCCCCGCCTGATTGTGGCCTGGCCTTCGGCCAAAATAGCCGTAATGGGTGGTGAACAGGCCGCTAAGGTGCTGCTGCAGATTGAAGAAATGAGCTTAAAGTCCAAAGGAGAGGAAATTACCCCCGAAGCCAAAAAAGCCCTGCTGGACAAGATCACACAGCGCTACGAAAACCAAACCACGCCTTACTATGCCGCCTCACGCCTGTGGGTGGATGCCATCATCGATCCGCTGCAAACCCGCACCTGGATCAGCATGGGCATTCAGGCCGCTTCGCAGGCACCCGTAAAACCCTACAATGTGGGGGTGATTCAAACCTGATAAAACGTTTGTTGTTTAAACAAACTTCTACTAACTTTGTTAAAACACTAAATTATGGCTAAACAGGAACCCCGCAGAAGTTTTTTAACCTGTCTGGGACTGGGAATAGCCGGTGCGGCTGCACTGCCCGCCCTGGCCGTGGCCAAAGCCCTTAAAAAAGAAGAAGAAATGAGCAATCCCATCAAACGCAGCATGGAACTCGGCTTTCAGTGGGAAACCCTGGACCCGTTTTTGTTTTGTGTTCACCACGAAGATTATTTTCCCGCCGGCAACGAACAAATGGGCCCCGCACCCGAACAGCTGAGAGGGCGTTCCATTGGCGATGATTTCATCATCAAAGACGGATGGCGCATGTATCACGGTGATACAGTTCCAGGCTTTCCCGGCCATCCCCACCGTGGTTTTGAAACGGTGACCGTGGTGCGCCGCGGATTGGTGGATCACGCCGATTCACTGGGCGCTGCAGGCCGCTACGGCGATGGCGATGTGCAATGGATGACTGCCGGCAAAGGCGTACAACACTCCGAAATGTTCCCCCTTGTTCACCCGGACAAAGACAACACCATGGAACTGTTTCAAATTTGGCTGAACCTGCCCAAAAGAAACAAAATGGTGGAACCACACTTCAAAATGCTGTGGAACCATACCATTCCACGTCACAACTACACTGATGGCCAAAATAAAAACACCATGGTGGAAGTGATTGCAGGCCGATTGGCCGATAAAACAGCCCCAACACCCCCGCCCGACTCTTGGGCCGGCATCCCCGAAAACCAAGTTGCCATTTGGAACATCAGCATGGAGGAAAATGCAACATTTACCCTACCCGCCGCCGGCGATGGCATTAACCGCATGTTGTATTTTTATGAGGGAGAAACGCTAACCCTGGCGGGCTATGAACTGAAGGCCTACCATGGTGCCGAAGTGGATGCACGCACAGACATTACCATACAAAATGGCCCCAAAGCCGCCAAAATTCTGATACTGCAGGGCAAACCCATTGCAGAGCCCGTAATTCAGTATGGTCCGTTTGTGATGAACACCAAAGATGAAATTTACCAGGCCTTTCAGGATTACCATGCCACGCAATTTGGCGGCTGGCCCTGGCCCAAAACCGGGCAGGTACACGACCGCAGCAAAGGCCGCTTTGCTTTGCATGCCGACGGCAGGGAAGAGTTGCCGGGATAAGAGTTGCCTGACATTGATTTCCACAAACATTCAGACACAAAACCTTTCGATTGGGGTTACTTTTGCAGGGTTGTAAGCAAGCATTGTGGGAACCAATTACCTGTCCATCGAAAACATATCCAAAACCTGGCATGACAGGCCCGTGCTGTCGGGCATTTCCTTTGGCATTGCCAAGGGCGAAAAAGTAGCACTTGTGGCCGGAAACGGACAAGGCAAAAGCACCCTGCTCAGCATCATCAGCGGGCAGGAAAGCCCCGATTCCGGACAAGCCATCCTGCGCAAGGACATCACCGTGGGGTTTTTGCCCCAGGAACCCGAACTCAACCCCGCTCAAAACATTCTGGAAAATGTGCTGCTGCAGCAAACCCCGGTAACCCGTGCAGTGGCCGACTATGAAAAGGCCCTGTCATCTCAGGAAGAAAAACCCGGCGATGCCGCCCTGCAGGCCCTGCAAACCGCCACCGAAACCATGAACCGCCTGGGTGCCTGGGATTATGAATACCGGGTGAAACAGATTCTCAACCAGCTGAAAATTCGCGATGTGGGACAAGCCGCGGCCTCGCTTAGCGGCGGACAGAAAAAACGGGTGGCACTGGCACGCATCCTCATCAGTGAGCCCGATTTGCTCATACTCGACGAACCCACCAACCACCTGGATCTGGACATGATTGAGTGGCTGGAAGAATACCTCACCCGCCGTGATATCACCCTGCTGCTGGTAACCCACGACCGCTACTTCCTGGACCGCATCTGCGAACGCATCATAGAGCTGGATAGCGGACAGATATACCACTACAAGGGCAACTATAGTTATTTCGTTGAAAACAAGGCCCACCGCGAGGAAGTGGCCGCCAGCGAGGCCGAAAAAGACCGAAACCTCTTTCGCCGCGAACTCGACTGGGTGCGACGCATGCCCAAAGCCCGCACCACCAAAAGCAAAAGCCGCATAGATTCATTCGACGACCTGCAGGAAAAGCTTAAGGGCGTAAAACACAAAAACGAACTGAACATCACCATGCGCATGGAGCGGCTGGGCGCCAAAATCCTTGAACTGCACCATGTAAAAAAGGCCTTTGGTGACCTGAAAATTCTGGATGATTTCAACTACATCTTCCGCCGTGGCGAAAAAGTGGGCATTGTAGGGCCCAATGGCGTGGGCAAATCCACCCTGCTGAACATGATCATGGACCTCGAAACGCCCGATTCCGGTAAGATCATAACCGGCGATACTATGGTGTTTGGGTACTTCAGCCAGCAAACCTTTAAGGTGGATGACCACAAAAAAGTGATAGACGTGGTGCGCGATGTGGCCGAATGGATTCCCATGGCCAATAGCCATAAACTCACAGCCTCACAACTCTTACTGCGATTTGGGTTTTCCTATGATAAACAATGGGATTTCGTATCCAAGCTCTCCGGTGGCGAAAAACGGCGCCTGTTTTTGATGAGCATCCTGATGAAAGCCCCGAATTTTCTGATTCTGGACGAACCCACCAACGACCTTGATATCGAAACACTGGGCGTGCTGGAACAGTTTCTGCTCGATTACCAGGGTTGCGCCATCGTGGTAAGCCACGACCGTTACTTTATGGACAAGGTCGTGGACCATTTGTTTGTCTTCGAGGGCAACGGCATCATCCGCGATTTTCCGCGCAGCTACAGCGATTACCGCGAGTGGAAAGAGCTGCAGGAAGAAATGCAGTCGGCACCCAAGCCCGTAGAAACCCCTGTAACTGAAAAAGCACCGGAGGCAGCCGAGAAACGCAAGTTGTCATTCAAGGAAAAATTTGAGCTGGAGCAACTGGAAAAGGAGCTACCCCAGATGGAAGCCCGCAAGACAGAAATAGAGCAGGAACTGGCAACCAAATTTGACGACTACGAACAAATAGTAAAACTCACCGCCGAGTTGGAAAAACTGAAAGCAGACCTGGATGAAAAGGGTATGCGCTGGCTGGAACTGAGTGAAATGTGAGTGCGTGGCTACGCCGATTTTTTTGTTTTTTTGACGGGAATTTTGTATATTTGAAACTAAAGGCCATGTGAATAACATCTCTTTGTATCTGCCGCTTTTCCTTGCCTAACTTTGCTCCATGGCTAAACACGCTTATGTATTTCCCGGCCAGGGCAGCCAGTTCGTGGGCATGGGAAAAGACCTCTACGACAACGCCCCCAAGGCAAAGGCCCTCTTTGAACAGGCCAACGATATCCTGGGTTTTCGCATCACCGACCTCATGTTTGCAGGCACCGACGAAGACCTGAAACAAACCCGCGTTACCCAACCCGCCATATTCCTGCACAGCGTTATCCGTGCACGCATGCTGGACAACTTCCACCCCGATATGGTGGCGGGCCACTCCCTCGGTGAATTCAGTGCGCTGGTGGCCAACGAAACCCTGTCATTCGAAGATGGCCTTAAACTCGTTTACCAACGCGCCATGGCCATGCAGGAAGCCTGTGAGCTGCAACCCTCTACCATGGCGGCTGTGCTTGCACTGGAAGACGACAAAGTAGAAGAAATATGTGCCGGCATTAATGGCATCGTGGTTCCTGCCAACTACAACTGTCCCGGACAACTGGTGATTTCAGGCAGCGTCGAGGCCGTAAACGAAGCCTGCGAAGCCCTGAAAGCCGCCGGAGCCAAGCGCGCACTGGTATTGCCCGTGGGTGGTGCCTTCCACAGCCCGCTGATGGAACCCGCACGTGAAAAACTTGCCAAAGCCATAGAAAATACACCTTTCGGCGAACCCTCATGCCCGGTTTATCAGAACGTAACCGCTTCGGCTGTTACCAATAAAGAGAGCATCCGCAAAAACCTGGTGGCACAGCTCACCGCGCCCGTTAGATGGACCCAAAGCGTTCAGGCCATGTGGGCCGATGGAGCTACCCTGTTTACCGAAGTAGGTCCCGGCAAGGTATTGCAGGGCCTGGTGAAAAAGATTGCTCCTGAAACCGAAACAGAAGGATTTCAGTAAGGTTTACCGTATCAGGTTCACCGAACCGCTGATAACCTTATCCTTCTTGCCATTTTTGCCTTTCAGCATAATCTGGTAGAAATAGGTTCCTTCGGGCAGCCAGACCTTGTTATTGTCGACTGTTCCATCCCAACAGGCTTCTAGGTTATCGCTGTAGAAAATACGTTCGCCCCAGCGGTTAAAGATTTTCAGGTTACCGGTATTGCAATTTTTATTGAGCCCCACCACCTTGTAGCAATCATTTTTACCATCCTGATTTGGGGTAAACACATTCGCCAAACGAATATCCTGCAAACTGTCAGCATTAATGGAAATGCGCTTTTTAAGGGTGTCTTTGCAACCTGAGGTTGGGTGGGTTATATATACATTCAATTGATAAATTCCGGGGCCGTATTTGTGGGTTACATCCAGGCCATTGGTATTGGTGCTATCGCCAAAATCCCAGTATGGATTGCCGAGGCCCTGCCCCTCAACCCTGAATTTCCATTCGGTAGAACATGGTTCTGACTCTGAAGTAAGCAATGCCAGCGGAGTTTCCAGCACTTCCACATCCAGCTGAAAACTATCCAGCTTGTTGCAGGAGGAGGAATCCACCATCTGCAGTTTTACGCGGTATTTACCGGGTTTGGCATAGGCGTGCTTCGGATCGAGTACGGTATCGGTTTTGCCATCGCCAAAATCCCAATAGTATTTGGAACGCACACCCGGCGTGGTAACGGTAAACTGAATGGGTTTGGGCATACATACCGGATTGGGTGTGGCTGTAAACGGTGAAGTGATGGCATAAGAAACCCTGAACTCAAGTTTGAAACTGGCGTTGCTACAACGGTAACTTACGTTGGTAGGAAAAGCCGAGCCTGAGGTGGTGGGGAAATCATTAAGTCCGGGCGGATTGTTGGGACAGCTGGCACACACCGACTGATATATTACACCTCGCTTGTCGAAACGGCTGGTTCCGCCATCCACGTGGTCTTCGCTCTGGTTGCCGCCAAAATAGGTTGCATACAGCACGTTGGTAGCGTCCTTGCTGAGGGCGAGCAAGTAAAAATCAGCATCGTCTGTGGTTTTTTGCATGGCATCAGGGGTAAGTGGCAAGCCTGCAGTGGTTCCTGCATTTCCCACACCCACATTGCTTCCCCAGCCGCTGAAATAGATATTATAGCACTTATCTACCATAAACGCACAGGGACTTAATTCCGGCGTGCCGGAGCGGTTGCCAAAGGTGGTTACCCATATCTGCGAACCCAAATCGTTGCTGAGTTTTCCGATAAACTGGGTAGTATTGTCCTTGCCGTACTTCCCGGCACTGCGGGTAATACGCCCCTCTGTTTGTCCGTTGATGTAGATGTTTTGCTCGGGGTCGTAATCCAGAAAATAAATCTGCTCATAAGCCAGGGTACCCCAAAATGTGCTTCGCAGGACGGAACCCGTATCCGGGTTCATTTTCACCACGAAACCATCGGCTCCCCCACCCTGATAGGTTGTTTTGTAGGTATTGCCCACGATGGGAAAACTGCTGCTTACGGTTCCGCCGCCCACAAATAAATTGCTGCTGTCATCTAGTTTCACAGAATATGCTGCATCATCGCTGGTTCCGCCAAGATAGGTACTCCAGCGCAGGCCGCTCAGATTTCCGTTTAGTGAAAACACCACGGCATCCAGACCGCCTTTGGCTGTTCCGTAGGCAGCACGCTGTACCGGAAAATTGTTCGAGCGGGTGCAGGTTGCGGCAAAGATGTTGCCCTTTCCGTCGGCCAATACATCTCCTCTAAAATCGTCGGCATAATTGTAGTGCAGTGCGCCTGTATTGATGCCGTCATTTCCCGAGCCTCCAAGGTATGTGCTTCCCATGAGGGTTGTTCCATCAGTGCTGATTTTGGCCACGTACAAATCGTGGTTGCCGTTGTGGGTTTTGTCAAAAGCACCGCCTGAAACAGGAAAGTCGGTAGACAAAGTTGTGCCTAGTACCAGCAGGTTGTTTTTTTCATCAATGCACAAACTGTGGGGATACTCATTGCTGCTGCCTCCCAGGTAGCTGGCGTATACGAGGTTGTTGCCATTGGGTGTGTACTTAGAGATGGCCACATCGCAGGGAAGATAAACAGGGGCATCAGCTGGCCCACTGCCACCATAAACCGTCTGAAATGCACCCGAGGTAACCGGATAAGCCCCCATATCCGTGTCTACAATGCCGCCTGCATACAAATGGCCGGTAGAATCGTAGGTGGCCGTAAAACCAAAGTTATCGCCACGCGAACCTGAATAGGTACTGAAAACCAGCACCGGATCAATAATCAGGGGCTTGCTTTTATCATAAGCTCCCTGCACAAATGACAAGGTGTTTTGTTCTTGCCTGAAAGTGCATTCCACAGGCTTTTCGCCCTGAAAGGCCAAAGGTTTTTTTAATGTAAAATTGCCGACAGATGTTTCGCAAACGGCCGCATTTTCAACCAATGACATTTGGTTTTGCCCCTGCATTTCCAATTTAATGCGCGACGGATCTGCACCTGGATTTACCAGCCAGTCAAATTCTATTTCTTCACCCCGTGAATACACAATAAAATCAATACCCGGGTAAACATTTTTTAGTTTAATTCGATTGACCGGATAAACCTCTGTGCGCCATTGAGCGGGGTTATTACCCAAAAAATAATTTTCGTAATACGGGGCTTCGCCGCTTTGTTCCGTGGTGATCTTTTCTGAAGTATTACACCCTGAAAAGCGAACTTTAATTACATGACCGCGCAGTGCAAACTGGGTGTCCAAACCCCTGTAGTGAAAGGCTTTGTGCACATTAGGCAAATCGTCTTTGTGCAGCATTTTAATGCTGAACCCATTTTTTTCAATAAAAATGGCTCCGCCTTTAAAAACGGCTTTGGCCACAATGGGTTCATTCCATTGTCCTTCGTTGGGCGTGAAATACAGTGCTGACTGCGATTGCAGGCCTGTTGCGGAAAGCAAAAACCCAAATAATATGAAAAGGCGCCACTGCACTCAATACAAAGATATAGGTTTAGACGCCATGACAGCGTGTGGTGTTGTCTTTGCACGGTAAAAAAGCAGTCAGCCCTGCGGTCAGATTTGACAACTTTTGGATAGTTGTCAAACCGCCTTCCGAACCCGGAGGGATCACATAAACGGCCTGAATTACTCCAGAGTCATCTTCAATCCCAGCGCCGTATTCAGCGTATTCAGGATGAATTGCGGAGATGTTCCGGGCTCGAAACTGCCGGTAAATACCCGGTTTTTATCAGCGGCATTCTGCCACACCAGCCCTTTGCCAAAGCGGTTTTTCATCACTACAGATATTTCACTGAGTTGAGCATTATTAAAAATCAGTTTACCCTCATTCCACCTGCAAGCAGCATCCGCTGCACTGCTGAAAAGCTTGCCGTTTTTCACACGGGCCATCATATTTTTGGTAAGCGTGGTGCGTTGCCCTTCGGCATCCACCTGCACACGACCATGCGAAACTTCCACGGAAGGATCTTCGGCATTATAATCCGTTACATTAAAACCTGTGCCCAACACCGTCACATTCACATGTGCGCTTTGAACCACAAATGGCAGCAACTCATTCTTTTTCACCTCAAAATGTGCCTGCCCAGATAGGGTAATATGCCTATTGTGATTACTGAACTCTGCATCATACGCCAGTCGGCTGTTGCTGTTTAGGGTTACTTCAGAACCGTCGGGCAGGGTGAGTATTTTTACCTCGCCAGCACCGGTGGTGGCAACCAGCGGTTCCACATGTCCGCCTGCCAAATTGCTGTAAATTACAGCTGCAAAACCAACAACCAGAGCTACGGTTGCAGCAGCCAGAAACCACTTGCGTGTAAGCAGCGGTTTGTGTGTCACCCTCAGGTTGCGGCTGCTAATTTTGGCCTGCAGTGCTTCCCATTGCTCCGCATTTTGCGCAGCTTCAGCATAGGTATAGCCTGCGGCTGTATCCCAAACATCCTTGAACTCTTCGGTCATGCGGTTTTTTTCCTGTTTATTCATCTTATCCCAATACCCTTCCGGCAGCACCCACAAGGGCGTCTACCTGCTGCTTGATGATCGCTACAGTCACATTGTACTGAGGATTTTTCTTTAACCATTCTTCCAGATGCTTCATTTCTTCGCGGGACATCAATCCGGCGGCATACTTGGTTATCAGGTTGGATTCAAGTTGTTCCTTCATTCCTTTTTGTGACCTTAAATACCACAAAAAGGCATCTTACCCCCAAAAAAAGAAAAATATTTTTTTACCCTCTTGGATAGGTATCATCCAGAATGTCTTTTTTGCTTTCCGGATAAGGATTTGCGGTATAAATACGCTCAATAATTTCCACCACTTTCAATCCCTCGAGGGCATTGGTAGTAGGCGCCACATTTCGGTTGATGGTATCCACCACGTTTTCAATCACAAAATTATGGTTGGCGGCACTGCCTTTGTAAGGCCCGTAATCGTTGGCAGGATTGGCAGGTGGCAGTTCGGGCATGGTGTAATCCTTGATATGGCAGTATTCTACTTCATTCATGTATTGCCCGCCAATTTTCACGGTACCGTTTTCGCCGATGATGGTAATAGAACTTTCAAAGTTCTTGTCCCAAACACAGGTGGAGTAATTGATACATCCCAATCCACCATTCAGAAAACGGAATTGTATCATGCCTGAATCTTCGAATTCAGTATTGGTTTTATGGGTAAAATCCTCAAACTGGGCGCGGATGTCGGTGATATCGCCAAATAGCCAGTACATAATGTCTATGAAGTGGGAGAACTGTGTGAAAAGGGTTCCGCCATCCAACACCTGAAGGCCCTTCCAGTTGCCGGCTTTGTAGTAGCGCTCATCGCGGTTCCAGTAGCAATTTACCTGCACCATGAAGATTTTTCCCAGTTTGCCGCTGTCCAACAAATCCTTAATCCAAACCGAAGGTGGCGAATAGCGATTCTGCATCACACAAAAAACCAGTTTGTGGTGCGCCATTGCATTATATACCACCTGCTCACACTCCGCTTTGCTCAGCGCCATGGGTTTTTCAATCACCACGTGCTTGTTGGCTTTCAGGGCAGCTACGGCATGCTGACCGTGCAAACCGTTGGGTGTGGCGATGTTCAACACATCAAAATCAGGACCTTCGGACAACAAGCTATGCAGCGAGTTGAAGAAAGGCACACCGAAAGATTCAACCCCCACATCGGTTTTGGGTCTGATATCGGCCAGGGCCACCAATTCAGCATCGGGATTGCGCACAATCATTTCAGCATGGCGTTTTCCGATGTGTCCGGTGCCGAGTACGGCAAATTTTACTTTCATGGTTGATAAGGATTTAATCGTTTATTTTCTAAAGTGTAAACGGTGTCGCAAATGTCGAAAACTTTTTCGCGGTGGGCAATAATAATGAGGGTTTTTCCGGATTTTTTTAATTCAGCCAGATGTCCCAATAAAATTTGTTCTGTGGCACCGTCCAGCGCACTGCTGGGTTCATCCAGTATAAGCACCTCACTGTTGTGGTAGATTGCCCTGGCCAGCGCCAAACGTTGTTTTTGTCCCTCACTAAGGTGAGAGCCATGATCGCCCACTTCGGCCTTCAACAAATCTCCGGTAGCCTCAGGCCAGATGAAAGCGGCCATTTCGAGTGCCTTTTGTATCTTTTGGGTATCGCTGGCATCTGTTCCAAAAACCACATTGACTGCAATGCTGCCATTGATGATATAGGGATCCTGGCCCAGGTAGGCAAATAATTCCAGTGTGCTCTTGCTGTCATCAACGATTTTACCATCCACATAGATTTTTCCGCTTTTGGGCAAATAAAAACCCATCAACAGTTTTACCAAGGTTGTTTTTCCGGCACCCGACACCCCGCGAATGCCCACAGATTCCCCTTTACGGATAGACAGATTCAACGCGCTGATAATTTCAGGTTTATCGCTAAAGGCAAAATGCACGTCCCGAATGGAAATTTCCTGCTCAAAATGACAGATGCTTTCTTTTTTGGAGGAGTGTTCCGCTACAACGGGTCTCAGCTGATCCAGCGTATAGGCGCTGAGTTTTAGGTGCATCAGGCTTTGTAAAACCCTGTTGGCCGCAGGCAGCAAACGAAAAACAGCAATGGCGAAAAGAGCCGCCAGCGCCCGCACCTGCCCGATGTTGTCGCTTGAATAAAAATACGCATAAATTACCAGCAGGGTTATGCCAATCAGGGCAATCATTTCATTAACCCGAAATGGCAGTGTTTGCAGGTTGATGGCACGGATACCGCTTTCGGAAAAACCACGAAAATGCTGCAGCATTTTTCCTCGAAAATGCTCTTCTGCTCCATGGGTGATGATATCGGTAAAACCACCGCTGCCGTAATTGATTTCACGCAGTGCCTTGTCTCTGTATTGCGCTCCGGCCTCACCAAGTTCGGTAATGCGTTTGCGGGCAAAACGGTTTACCAGAAAAAATCCACCGCCTATCAATCCCACAATCAGAAAGAAAATAAACGGATTATACCAGGTGAAAAATGCGGTGAGCAGCACTACAATGGCCAACTCACTCATCAGCGTCAGATATGGGATGTAGGTGCCCGAAACAAAGTAAAACGGCGAGAAAAAAACCACTTCATTGAAACCGGGACCATCGTGGTTCAGGCGGTCATAGGAACGTGCCTCAAACACATGATTGTATGCGCGATGAGATAAACTGTAAGCAATTTCTGAGGCGGTTTTTCGGATGAATTGCTGGAGAAAAAATGCGAGTAAGCCTTTGATGAGAAAAAACAACAGAATAATGCCTATGAGGGTCTTCAGAAAATTTGCCTCTGATGTAAAACCCAGTTGACTGAAAATGAATCTCAGTTTGCTGCTTTTTTCCAGAAACGAGTGGTCCAAAGCGAGCATGAGTACTGGCACCATACTGCCCAGCCCGATGATGTCTGCACAGGCCAACAGGGTCTGTCCGAGCAGTATCATACGCGTTTTGCCCAGCTGTGCGTCTGTCAGCAAATGCCTAAAGCCTCTGTGCGCGGTAAGTATGATTTTCCTGGCGTTCAAAGCTAACAAAGGTACGTAGATAAATGAATTTTGTAAATTACTGCCATTTGTGAACCTTTGCATTGAAATGCAGAAAGAAACGGTTTTGGTGATAGGTGCCTGCGGACAGCTTGGTACCGAACTTGTAGAAGCCCTGAGGGGAATTTATGGCGAAAATCAGGTGGTTGCCAGCGATGTGAAAAAGAGCGACAATGTTGTTTTTCAGACCGGACCCTTTGAAGTGCTTGATATTTTGGATAAACCCAAGCTGTTGGAGATTCTGGAGAAATACAAACCTACGCAGGTTTATCACCTGGCAGCTTTACTGAGTGCCACAGCCGAAAAAATGCCTGAATTTGCCTGGAAACTCAACATGGATGGGCTATTTCACCTGCTGGATGCCGCCCGCGATACAGGCATTGTGAAAAAAGTGTACTGGCCCAGCAGCATTGCGGCATTCGGACCCAACACACCGCGCATCAATACACCTCAATATGGGGCTATGGATCCAACAACGGTTTATGGCATCAGCAAGCTGGCCGGTGAATTGTATGCACAGTATTACTTCAACCGCTGGGGTGTGGATACCCGCAGTTTGCGTTATCCCGGCCTCATTGGCTATAAATCGGCACCCGGTGGCGGCACCACCGACTACGCAGTAGCCATTTACCATGATGCCCTCACCACGGGCAAGCACCAATGCTTTTTAAAACCCGGCACGGTATTGCCGATGCTCTATATGCCTGATGCCCTGAAAGCCACGCTGGACATTATGCATGTGCCGGCAGAAAAGGTAAAAATCCGCACCAGCTACAACCTGGCCGGCATGAGTTTTGGCCCCGAAGAAATTACAGCCGCCATCCAAAAGCATATTCCCACCTTCAGCAGCACATACGAACCCGATTACCGTCAGGCCATCGCCGATTCATGGCCTGCCGTGATTGACGATACGCGTGCCCGCGAAGACTGGAGCTGGAAACCCGACTACGACCTCGACCGGATGACAGCAGATATGCTGGAGAATCTGCGGAAAATGGGGGTTTAGTGGCAGGTCGCAACCTGTCACTACACCTCCCACCCTTGACTTCCCCTCAAAATTTTCCTCAATTCACTAATCTGGGTACTAAATAATTTTCTGAAACCAATTAAAACCGACCACATAAAAACAAAAAACCCGCTAAACTGAATGTTTACGCGGGTTTTGTTTGTTGGGTGGTGGAGCTGGAGGGAAGTGAACATTTCTGAACAAGTAATTGATATACTATCACTTACAAGCCCTAAAAGTTTTCCACAAAATTAAAGTGAAACAGAAGTGAAGCACTTTGGCTATCTGTATCCATCTTCATCATCCTTGCAGCTTGAACACTTGCCTCCACGAACCCCGTATTCATGAGCTCCACACTCTGAACATGTGTTGTTTCTTTCTTCCTCTTCATCCCTCATCTTCCTTTCGCATGATGAGCAGTAGTCATCTACGCTGTACTTGCTATCCCCGCATTTCGGGCAGGTAATATCTGCTCTGTCTTCCTCTACCTCATCCCGCAGTCTGTATTCGTCTGTGGAGCCGCAGCCGCCTTCTTGTGATAATGTAACCGTGTAACTGTTGCCCTTATCGCTCGTAAAGGAGCAATAACCATCCTCATCCAAATCTTGGGCGTAAAAATGGTCTTCGTCCAACCACCCACCATTGCCCCAATAGATTTTTATTAGTTCATTGTCCTGTACTTCCACGTTCAATGTGTAAGTTCCGCTTGTTCCTGTGTTGGGGTTGTAATATGTAACGCTTGCGCACCAAGTACCATCTTCAAAACCACCTTCTTTGCTTTCATCCTCAAAATGGCTACTCTCTGAAGACGAATAGGAATCGCCTCTTGCTCTTTCCGATGCGGCACGTCGGTTATTGCAGCCAATACTGCTAATCATGAGACCGCATAATATTGCAGTATATTTATTAGTAGAAATGTGCATCATGGTCTACTTTTCCAATTTTTCCCTCCCGTAAACATACATTTTAGTAGATTCTAAGTTTCCATTCACATCATAATAGAAAAATTTACCGTGTTTACGTCCATTATAATAATTTGCAATTAATCGTAACCTACCATTAGGATGATACCATTTATGTTCGCCCTCTCTTTTGTCGTATTTGTAAAATCCTTCAAAAAGTAGCTTACCGTCCTTATAATATTCTTTTGATGTGCCAATCCGTTTGCCATCAACTTATAATTCATCAACTTGAATCACTACGATTTGATTGGTTTTTCGTTATGTGTTTTTTTTCAATCTTGTGCGCATATAACAATGGTATAAATATAAATCCCGCGAAAAGAACAACAATAACAATAGTCAATATGATAATATCCAAATTTTCCATTTTATTTTCTTTTTGAATTGATGTAATTCAAAAGTCCAAGCATCGTTGGCGGCCAAAGACCAATAAAAATCGCTTTCGTTTGGTCACCCTGAAATAAGTAGAGGTACTCAGATACAAAAATACAAATCACAGATAGAACGACAATTCCGATTTCGAGAATAGATAATTTATTCATTTTTATGTTATTTAGTTAAGTTAATAATGTATCAAATTGGTCAATACCATCTCAATAACATTTAAAATTAATAAAAAGTTTGATCAAATTTTGTTTTCCAAAACTTTGTCCGATATCAAGAATTGACTTTACACCCTCTTTAGTAAAGACACTTCCGTTATTTATAACAATCAAATAATTTTGGTCATAAAACATATAAAACTTTGTAGAATCACTGTCTGCTGCATTTTGGACAAATTCATAAATCGCTTGTCCATCTTCTGCCATTTCAACTTCTTTTCTAAGAAACCCGTAGATATCTTCCTTACCTCCGTGATACATTTGAAGAAATCCAGATTCATCTTCGTGCAGAGTTCCCATAAAGTTTTCATTCCAATCTTCAGGATGCTTTTTCCTTGCTGGAATTAAACTTTTATACCATTGGCGAAATGATTTTGCACTCTTTATTTTCATAATTCAGACTCTCAAATTAAAAATTATATTTTGTTTTGACTCTTACTATTCCCCGTCAAATTTAAAAAGCTCTATAATCTTTTCTACCATTTGATTGGTTCGCGCTTCTATATGGCTTTGATTCCATATTTTGGTTTCTGACAGGGATATAGACTCATTGTTTACTTGGTAATTAAACTTATTCAAACCTAAGCCATTCAGATAGCCAATCTTAACATCCTCGGCACCAACCCTGCGTGTGGTAAGATTACGTTTATCTTCAAAGGAACGGTTAGACAGATTTGAGTTGTAGGCCGACAGCGTTAAATTACCCAATTTATGTACGCATTCTTCTTGGATCTTTTCCGCTAACTTTTTATCTCCATTAGCCACCATACTTATCCAAGTTTCAGGGATATTCTTACCCTCAGGAAAAACATGTTCTATAGTCCAAATGAAGGCATTGTTATTTTCATTGCGCTTCCATAAATCAGGGGCATATTCTCTGGTGTGATATATACTGTCTATTTTCCAAAGCAGATATCGGGTCATACCCACATTATTCTCGTATATTGCATCACTCAACCACTTTCTGAATACATCAATTCCAGCCGGCTTGGCTTTGGCATTATTCAGATGCAATGCTATTATAAAATCAGCGGTAAGCTTGTTGCCACTTAAAATTGAATGATGACAATGTTCTACAACGTCAATGTTGATGGAATCAAGATCCCTGGTATTAGGCGTGTCCGTCACATTTCTACGCAGATAATACTTAATTAAAAAATCTACCAATTTGGGCAGCACCCCGTCATCTACTAGATGTTCTTTATTTTGCAGAAGATATATCAATAAAGTGTAAGATGCGGCAGCACCAACCTTATTTAACTCCTCTATTTTCTGATTTAATTGATTGCTTTCTGTGCTTGAAACTCCGGTTAAAATAGAATATGATTTAGCTTTGCTAATTAGGTCATTGAAAATCTTATCAGGATTCTTTTTAATTAACCTTTCATATACCATTAGTACTGTTGTTTTGGTAGCTTTAGTAACCTTATCGTGCTTGATTTCAGGATAAACCTTAAATGCATTGTAATACTGCCTTAAAAAACGAAGCTGATTGTCAAAATCAGGAATCAATGTAAGCAGCTCTTGCCATCGCTGAAAAGAATCATCAATATTTACTTGCTGTTGCTTTTCCATTTCTGCCAACAAACTATTTTTTATGATATCAATGGGCGATAAATCCACCCCTCTATTATTGAGTGTTTCAAACAAAACAAATGCATCGGCCTGGGTGCCAACAGCAATATGAATAAACACAAGGCGGTTTATTTTGTCCAGTAATAATTCAAGATCTTCAAGTGAATCCGGAATTTCCTGTAGGAAATAATAAAAAGCTCGTGCAAATCTGCGGTTTCCAAAATTCTTGGGAACATCTGCATCTTTAAGCAAACCACACTCCTTAAAAATATATTTATAATCGGCCAGGTTGCTGTTTTGAGATGACGGCTGAACCCTAAGAAAACAAACCTGCTGTTTATCTAAAAACCCACCTGGCTCATCATTGTAAGCAGCCTTTTTACGATGCACCAGCTTCCGTTCAATACTATTTAGTTTTACCCCTAAATCGGAGAATACATCTTCATCCTCCTTATCTAAAGTTGCTTGAATTGCCTTTAACTTCTTGTAAATTGCAGCAAGCAATAAGGTTAATGTGGTTAGCCGCTGCTGCCCATCCACCACTTGATATATCTTCTCAGCTCCCGGGCGAGCATCAGAATAAGCAACAACGATCACAGAACCGATAAAATAATCAATGTCATTTTCATTGATATCATTAATTAGCGTTTCCCATTCGGTTTTACCCCAAACATATTCGCGCTGGTATTTAGGTATATGATAGTGCTCTATATTGCCTTCTATTTTCAATAAATCGGCAAAAGAAAGTTTATAAGCTTGCATTGTATTCCTTTATAAAAGTTGGGTTTGGTCGGGATTGGTATCTTTAGATTTTTTGGGTTTAGCAGAAGGTTTTTTATTCCATAAACCTGCGGCCATTTCCTCCTCATGTATTTTCTGATTCAAATCCAACAACCGCTTCAACACCTCTTTTCTGGCATCCGAATGGATGGTGAAACGAATACGATCATTCTCCGGCAAATAATCTACTTCGTAGAAATCATGACGGAGGGCTATATCATTCCATCCATAAGCATCTAACACCGCCTCATCCATTTGCACATGCAGCTCACGGAGTTTGAGGATACCTTGAATGGCTTCGTTGAATGAAATGGTATTGGGCGTCTTTTCTAAGTGCTTTCGCCGGGCGGCTACTTGATTGTCTTTCTCATTTACAGCTTGTGCCGTGATGGCATTGCTGTGAAACAAATTATAGGTTTTCGTAAGCCCTAATTGCATACCCAACATGAGTTGCCTGCGGTGTTCGTGGTAGGCTTCGCCAATGGATTCTAATTGCTGCTCTTGTTGTGACGTTAGATTTTCTAAAATTGGAAAGGTATCAATACAATCTCCATTTGTATATCGAATTGCAAATCGCATTGTTGAACCATATTTCCAAGCCCAGTATTCATGTAAACTTGATTGCAGAAAAGCAAATTCACAGAATGTATACCTTGCTACAACATTTGTCGTAACACCATATACAAACTCATTATCAACAAAAACACTCATTTAACAGGGCTGAATTTACTTAACCATCCATGTCTTTTTTTAGTAATAGGTTTTGGTGAACTTGTTGCCAAATATGACGCGGTTATTTTTGTACCCACATAAGTTATGGAAACATAGAATTTAGTTGTGTGATAATCCAACAACCCTTCATTGTGTGATGGTGAGTTTTTCCATAAATAAAAAATGAACACAGCGATATTTTGGTTAATGTTTACACCTTCACCTATTTTATTTTCAACATTTATTAAAGTTTGTATTTCTGTATTGGTCAATTTATATTGATAATCAAAACCATCCAAACCAATTTTTGTATAATACAAGTAACTTGGGTCTTCAACATCATAAGGTAAATCTTTGGTAAAATCCCATGGACCTGCCGCATTTTCAACACAGTGAAGTTCTCATGTTGGTGCAAAATTTATTGCTCGATTTTGAAATGATTCATCACCAACACCATGTCCACAATAATTTTGTTTGAACATATACTCCGACCAATTCTTTGTAAAAGAACTTAATGTTGTATCGATAGATAAACCACTTAGGTGATTATTCATTCTATACTCATTGACAATATTTTGGAAATAGATGTTAATAGAATCTTGTGAAATATGAGATGTTTGAGAAACAACAATTTGTGACTTTACCAACAATAATATCAGAATTATTCTTTTCATACCACAAACTTAAACAAATGAATATAAATCCCAAAACTGACCATTTAACCCCGTGGCAACGCGGTATGGTTTCACCTAATCCCGCCGGGAGGCCTCAAAAGTTTATCACCTCATTAAAAAAACAAGGTTACACACAATCGCAAGTGAATGACATAATACTGGTAATGCTGACACTGGACGAAACCGAATTGAGCGACATTGTTAATACAGGCACGGCCACAATACTTGAACTCACCATTGCCCGCGCATTGTTAAATGGAGCAAAAAAAGGTAGTTTATACGCAATAGAAAGTTTGTTGAATCGTGCAATCGGGTTGCCACGTGTCACACAGGAGGTAAGTATTGAGGCAAAACACATTTTGCTGACAATGGATTTGGGGTAACCCCCATGTTTTTATTGTTTTTTTCTCTTATTAGATTCTGACTTTCCGGCCTTTTTGAACTCTACCAGTGAGGCTATATCAAACACCACTGCAACCGCTCCACATAAATAAGTGCTGAAAGGCAGATATGATATCTGTGGATTAGTTTTGACTGATTTCATATTTAATTAAGTTAATCCAGCTCCTAAAAATGCAGTAATCTTCGATGCGATTTTCAAGTCAGCCGATTTTTCGAGGTGCGAATAAGTTGAATCGGAAGTTTTGGAAACGGGTGCAGTTTGACCATTTAAGGTATAAAAAATGCAACATAAGAAAATAGTGAGAGTCGTTTTCATGCTGTGCAAATAAATAGAACTATCTCATAAATACAAGTTTTGTTATTGATTTCCGCAGAAAACCGACAACAAAACCGACAACAACAAAACAAAGAACCCGCTAAACTCAATGTTTACGCGGGTTTTGTTTGTTGGGTGGTGGAGCTGGAGGGAATCGAACCCTCGTCCAGAGACGCGACTGCTGGCGCTTTCTACATGTTTATTTCTGTTTGTTGTCGGGATGAGGCGGGTACAGAAATAACCCTACTCCATCCTTAGCCGGCGTGTTAATGGCTCACCTGGCCGGTGTGAGTGGCCATATCCGTGTTCGTCGATTGCTCCGATTCGTCAGTTACACAGACAAAAGCGACGGGAGCAACACGCGATGCTAATTACAACGAATTAGGCAGCGAGGGCGTAGTTATTTTCGCCTCTTATGGTTTTGAACATTGAGATTCAAGTGCCAACATCCAAAGCACCACATGCTTACACCGCACCCATTCATCCTGTCAAGTCCGGTCAGCCCCAAAGAACTATCTCAAATATACAACAATTTTTGACGAAAGTCAAGGAGGATTTAATTGTTAATGAAAAAATGAAGATATTGTTAATTTCGATTCGCTTTACAGCTATGCAGTAGATTTTTAACTGCGTATATGCAGGGCGATTAGAGTATTGCCGGGCAACAAGGGCTGGCATGCTGAGCCTGCCGAAGCATGACTTACATAATCAGCATGGCGTCGCCATAGCAAAGAAAACGGTACTTTTCCTTCATGGCTTCCTGGTACACATGGGTCATGAATTCATGGCTGGTGTAGGCACAGGCCATCATATACAAGGGGCTCTCGGGCTGATGCAGGTTGGTAATGAACGCATTGGCCACACTGAAATCGTGGGGCGGAAAAATGAACTTATCCGACCAGCCCGCGCCGGGATTCAGGGTTTTGGTTGAGCTAACGCTGCTTTCCATGGCGCGCATCACCGAGCCACCCACAGCAACCACACGCTTGCGTTTTTCAATGGACTCGTTCACAATATCACAAGCCGTTTGGTCTATGCTGTAAAACTCGCTATCCATCTTATGCTTGGTGAGGTCTTCTACCTCAACTTCGCGGAATGCGCCCAAACCCAGGTGCAGAGTAATTTCGGCAAACCTGATTCCCTTGATGTCCAGACGCATAAGCAACTCACGGGTAAGGTGCAATTGCGCAGCAGGCGCAGCCACAGCCCCAACGTGCTTGGCAAACTGGCTCTGGTACCAAAGTTCATCTTCGGGCTTTACAGGACGTGTAATGTATTTGGGGATGGGGGTTTCACCCAATTTTTTGATTATGCGATTGAATGCCTCGTCATCTCCGTCAAACAAGAAACGAATGGTGCGGCCGCGCGATGTAGTGTTATCAACCACTTCAGCCACCAGGTCATCATCACCAAAATACAGTTTGTTGCCTACTCTAATCTTACGGGCCGGATCTACCAGCACATCCCACAAACGGAAATCGTGGTTGAGTTCGCGTAGCAAAAACACTTCAATCTGGGCACCGGTTTTCTCTTTTTGGCCGTACATACGGGCGGTGAAAACCTTGGTATTGTTAACTACAAACGTGTCATCTTCGTCAAAAAGATCCAGCACATCATGAAACATTTTGTGCTCAATGGTTTTTCCCTTGCGATTTACCACCAGCAGGCGGCTTTCGTGACGGGTTTTAAGGGGTTCCTGGGCTATCAGCTCTTCAGGTAGTTCGAATTTAAATTGACTTAATTTCATGCGGTTGCAGTGCGCCCGTGATTGATTAAAACGCGAATGTACTATAATATGAAAGGAAAGTCAAGGAAATACGACGAAAGCTCTTGCTACAAAGGACTTTAAAGTCAGTTATCCTAAAAAATACCCGATATTATTTGCTGAATTTCGGAGAAACCACCAGGTCTTTGGTGCCGTGGGAATAATCGTAAAATCCACGTCCTGATTTAACACCGAGATCACCCGCAGTTACCATGTTCACCAGCAAATTGGAGGGTGCATATTTTGGATTTTTAAATCCGTCGTGCAATACGTGCAGAATAGCCAGACAAACATCCAGACCGATAAAATCGGCCAGTTGAAGCGGCCCCATGGGATGGGCCATACCCAATTTCATGATGGTGTCGATATCCGCTACACCGGCTATGCCCTCTTCCAGTGAAAGGATGGCTTCATTGATCATGGGAATCAGCACGCGGTTGGAAATAAATCCGGGATAATCCTGCGTAACTGCGGGCACCTTGCCAATGGCTTTTGTAAGCTCTGTTATGCTTTCCAGGGTTTCTTTATCTGTTTTGTAGCCACCGATAATTTCCACAAGCTTCATTACAGGCACGGGGTTCATAAAGTGCATGCCTATTACCTTTTCAGGGCGGTTTGTAACCGAACCAATTTTGGTAATGCTGATGGATGAAGTGTTAGAAGCAAGTATGCATCCGGGTTTGGCAAAACTGTCCAGCTGCCGGAAAATATTCAACTTAATCTCAATGTTTTCGGTGGCCGCTTCCACCACCAAACCGGCACCTTCCACCCCATCGGCGATGTTGGTAAAGGTTTTGATATTGGCCAGGGTAGCTGTTTTTTTATCTTCATCAATAGCACCCTTGGCAATCTGCCTGTCGAGGTTTTTGGTGATGGTGGCCAGGGCCTTTTCAAGTATTTCGGGTTTTACGTCAATCAAAGAAACCTGATAGTCGTTTTGAGCGAACACATGCACGATGCCATTTCCCATGGTACCGCCGCCGATTACTGCAATTTGCTTCATAAGTGGCTGCAAAAATAACCCTTTGGCTGCTAACTTCTACTTTCCTGCACTTGCAATACCTTTGCGGCATGATTCAGTTCCCCACCCTGCTGCTGGCTTCAAAAAGTCCGCGACGTCATCAGATTTTTCGCGAAGCGGGACTGCACTTTGAGGTGGTGAATATCGAAGCCGAGGAAGATTTTCCCGATTACCTGCAGCGCGAACAGGTATGTGAATTTCTGGCGTCTCACAAAGCCACACATTTTACGGAACCATTACATGAAAAAATACTGGTAACGGCCGATACCATTGTTTGCCTGGGCAACAAGGTCATCAACAAGCCCGCAACCAAGGAAGAAGCCGCCGAAATGCTGGCATCGCTAAGTGGCAGAACCCATGAGGTTTTTACGGGTGTGTGCATGCGCAACCAAGAGCGACAGCAGGTGTTTCACGAACGCAGTGAAGTGGAATTTTATCCCTTAACATCTGCTGAAATTGACTACTATATCGAGCATTTTAAACCCTTCGACAAAGCAGGTGCTTACGGGGTTCAGGATTGGATGGGATATATGGGCGTAAAGCGCATCAATGGTTGCTTTTACAATGTAATGGGCTTCCCGATGTCAAGGTTTTACCGCGAGTTGCAGCAGTTTGTGCTGTAACGTGCTTACTCCGTTTTGCGGAGAATCTGCACCGTGCCCTTGTAATAGTGGTTTTTACGCTTGTAATCTTTTATTTCTATCAGAACTACGTAAACCCCTTCGGGAACCGGCTCGCCATTGTATGTGCCATTCCAGGGTTTGCTGTCCTGGGTTTCATATATTTTCTCGCCCCAGCGCGTGTAAATTTTCATACTATACCAGTTAATTCCCATACCCAAGGGCGAAAATCCTTCATTCAGGTTATTGCCATCGGGTGTGAAAGCGGTAGGCACATGCTGGGTGTACATGTAATTAATAACTATCTGTTTGGTAAATGAGTCTTTACATCCAAACTGGGTGGAAACATATTGTGTTATCGAGAATATGCCACTGTCAGGCAGAGAATGAGTAAAGTTGCGGTTGCCGGTGCTATATCCCGTGCTGAATACATACCGCACATCATCTGCACCCACACTTTTATCGGTGAAAGTGATGTTTGGATTTACAATCGTTCCCTGATCCGGATTATGGGTGAAAAATGCCTGTGGTTTTGGGTGAACGGTTGCTGTTTTGCCCACCGAATAATTACAACCCGGCAGGGTACTAATCTGCAGACGGGTATTGTATTTCCTGGGCATTTTGTAGGTAAAGCCCGGATTGTTTTTGGTTGATTTAACACCGTTGCCAAAGTCCCAGTTCCAGATGTTTATTGGCTGAACACTGTATGAAGAATCTGTAAACTGTGTTGTTTCTTCCAAACAAACATCATTTACGGTATATTTAACAATAACCTTTTCTCCCACGGTATAAGGCAATGAAAGAGAATCCATACAACCTTTATCGGATGTGTGTTTCAGCTTGGCGGTAAAACTACCGGGTACACTAAAAATGCGTCGTATGGGGCTTCCTGTGGCGGTTTGTCCGCTGCTGAATGACCATTGTGGCAGGCCAGCACTGCCCAGTGCGATACCTGATTGGGCAGTGAACACCAAACTATCATCCTTACAGGGATTCACTGCCGTAAATGCAACCTGAGGAAGCGGATGCACGGTTACCACGGCAACTGAATCACGCATGCAGCCCTTGTCAGTTACCATGCGCAAGCGAACGTTGTATGTTCCATGTGCAGGGTAGGTGTAGTTCAATCCGGAGCCGCTGAGACTGTCGCCATTGCCAAGATACCAGCGGTAAATGACGGGTATTCCGGCACCGCGGTGGGTAGCCGTGCTGACAAGGCTTTGTCGCAAACACAAATTATTAACTGCAAAGACCGGCCATGCAGGCGCAAACACTGTTATTGTATTTTTTACGCTATCTACACAACCCTTGTCGGAGGTGGCTTTCAGCCTAACTGTATACAACCCCTGTTTGGCATAAGCATTTGAAGGTGCAACTGCGGCGGATATATTGCCGTCGCCAAATTGCCAATTGTATGTAGCAATGCTTCCTTGTGGAATTTTGGCAGTATTGATGAATTTAGTGGTTAGCCCTTCGCAAACAGAATCGGCGGTGAATGAAGGTATTGGTAAAGGATAAACCCTGGCGGTGTCTGAGGCTGCATTTTTACAGCCATGAATGGTTTCAATACGCAACGAAACGGGATATTTTCCCCACGTTTTGACCATGCGTTTGAAACTGCTGTCCGTGGCTGTTCCCATGGTACCCAGATTCCAGTTGCGCGTTTTCAGGGTATCGCCAAAGAGTTTGGATGCATCGGCAAAAGCGAAGGAATCGCCGGAGCAGACGTTGATAAAGGTGAATGCTGCCGATGGAACCGGGAATACCCTTGACGTTTTGCGGATGGTATCGGCACACCCATTGTTGCTTTGGGCTGCCAGCATTACGGTTCGTATTCCTGTATCGACGTAGCGGTGCACAGGATTTTTCACGGTGGATGTTTTACCGTCTCCAAAGTCCCAGCCCCAGGCAGTAATAACTCCGCTGTCGAGGGTGGTTTGGTTGGCAAAACGACTAGAATCACCATTGCAAACGTAAGGGATACTGAAAGCCACTTTGGGTATGGCCTTTACATCCAAAGTTCTTGTAAGGGTATCGCCGCAGCCTTTGTTGGAATATACCATCAGTGTCAGTGGCAGGCGGGACAGGCCATTCATGTTAAAGTTCAACACCTTTAATCCGAAAGTATCAAAACCGGTTGCACTCCAGAGGCGGCTTACAATGGTATCGCGCAGAATACGGCTGCTGTCTGAAACCACCACAGGCCTTCCGTCGCAGGTAACCGGCCAGAAGAAGCTTGCCACCGGCTTGGGATTGACGGAAATGCGCATGGTATCCGATTGCACACAGCCCAGTTTATCGGTAATCCGAAGGGTATAGCGTGTGTCTGTTTTGGGTTTCGCCACAGGAATGGGAGCGGTTGTATCCGACAACCCTGTTGCCGGCGTCCACCGGCATTTGTAGGGCGAAAATCCCCCATTTACCGAATTGGACAATGCAGAAGAGGCGCCCTCACAGATATTTATGGATTTATTGCTGAAAACCACCGTGGGCAACGACTGTACAATAAGCCGCACTGTATCCTTTGAGCTGCAAACCCCGCGGTTTGTGGTTAGCATAAAGAACAATGTATCGGGGTTATTTCCCGTATTTATGGGCTTATAGACTGGATTCCCGATTTGAAAACTATCCAGCAGATCGATTCTATCCCAGCTGTATTTATACCACTTGGAGGTAAGGGTTCCCAGCCGCCAGGGCGACCCCGAACAGAACGAAGTATCACGGCCCGCATTGGGGTAATACGCCGCAGGGAAGATTGTCTGCCCGAATTTACAGGCACAGGCAGCGCTGTCTATCACAGCCAGTATGGCACAGCTTTGTCCGGCCCTTATCTTCAATGTCCGAGACACCGTCAAAAGAGAATCTTTTTTCAGCGTTTTGCGTATGGTGTCCGCTCCCAGCCGAAGATCGCCGGTACTCCATTTACCATTGCCGTCATTGTCGTAATGATAGCGTACTACAATGGGTGTGGCACTGCTGGTATATTTACCAAGGTTTTTAATTCCGAATTTCACAACTACCTGTTCGGTATCGGAATTCAGCAGGCGGGCGGCACTGATGCTGATGCCCGTAAACTGGAGGTTACCTTTATCTACTGCCGGGGCAGTAAGGACGGAACCTGTCACGATTTTTATATTGCAAATTCTATTTTCGGGAACACATTCAACATTTTGGCTGACAACCGTTCGAGACAGAATATCGGCCGTACCACAGTTGAGCTGGGCACCATTCGACAACAAACGGATATCAAATTCCAGAGAATCTCCCGGTTGGAGTTTGCGAGTGGCAGGCCAGGAAAGAAGTGTCGCTCCATTGAAATTGCTGACCTTAACTGAATCTTTATTGGGCGCATTTCTGACCGCCTTGAAATAGGATGTATCCCTGGAAATGCCTGATGGCAAAATCACTTCAACCCTGTCGTTGGAATCCATCTCCCGCGGACCCAGAACAATCACCCTGATTTTGGAAATGGCCGGTTTTTCGCAGGGCAAAATGGAATCTGTCCAGTTTTTTACCTGCGTGTACAGGGTTTTGACCACGCCTTTTATTTCCAGCGGATTGGTGTAGGAAGTATTGGCAGGCACGGGATCTCCACAGCGGATATTGGATGAGGCCCTGGCTGAAATAAAACTGCCTGATGCATAATCGCAGTTGGTTTTTACCCTGAAGGTTATGATAATCTTGTTTTTATTGGTATCAATGGTTCCGGGAAATCCTGCAGACAAACCGGACATGAGTTTGGCGAGGTCCCATTCCCAGGTTGTGCCTGCGAGCAGTGTGGGATTGCTCAGTTTCACTGCAGCTGATTTGTGGGGGTAACGGATAAAATTGTTGCCAGAAATAATATCCATACCGATGGGCAGGGCAATCCGTACCTTTAGCTGATGCGCAGTAACAGACTGTACATTGTCTATCACCAGCGTCATACGGTTGGGATAACAGAGATCGAATTTGCTGAGCGAATCCGTGAGGGTAAGATTTAATCGCGTATTTAGTGGCTCCAGGTATAGTTTGGTTGCAACAGGCACACAGGTATTGGAGGTAAAATCGGTGGGATATGTCTGGCAGTTCCATCCACCAAATAACAGCAGGCTGTCAGGGGTACAATTACTAAAAACCGCCCTGACTTTGAAACGGCGCGTTTGACCCGCAGGCAGTGAGCCTGCCCGGTAAATATCGTTTACGGGTTTAATGATGGTATCTTTTACCCAGTCCCGAATCTGCACTACCCTGATATTGCTGTTTTTGGCAGGTGAAAGCCAAATGGTGTTGGCGGTAAAGGTAGTTGATGGGTTTGTATATCTCACCTCCCATTCTACGGTATCTTTGGTTCCATAAACAATGGGTAAAGCAGTCTGCAGGGTGAATTTGGGTGGTGCAAAAGTGAAGAAATCAGGGGTTCTCATGCTCTGAGACCTTACAGTATCATAGCCTTTGCCCAGAGCGCCCCGCTTTTCATATACGTAATCATACTGAATAGGATACGCAACATAGGGTATCAGGTCACAGGTTGGATAAACCGTGTACCAAAATGTGCCGTGAAACCCATCATCGCTAAAGTTGACAGTGCCACCCGAGTCTTTGTAATACTTGGTAAAATCGAACCAGTAGGTACTCCCCTTACGGAATGGAATGGTGTCTTTACGTTCGGTAATTGTATTGTTGGTTCCGGCAGTCCTGTATTGAATGAAACTGGATCTGCCAAGTTTCAGACCAGATGACATGGTCAGTTTCATGGCAATGGGTCTGCCCCAGCTACGGTATTCAAAAGGAAAAATATTTCCGCCACCATAATTGCAGCAATTTCCAATTCCAAAGTAAAAATTCTGGGCTACAGCAACTTCATTACAACTTGCATAGGTGATATAGTCACTTCCCCAATTGTGGAATATATAACCATTTAAAATACAATTACCCGAAAAGGTATCGCATTGGTAAGACTGAGACAGCGTAGGATTTGCGGCAGATGCAAGGTAAAAACGGTTGCTAAAATTCATGGGCTGCGCAGTTTGCCCGCGGTTTTTATCAACTTTATAGCGGACTGTTAGGGTCACACTGTCATTTTGGGTGTATCGGTATATGGAGGTTAAACAGCCTCCACGCCAGATACTATCTACTGTAAAATCAAAATAAAATGTGGCATTTGTGCCGCTGCTTACCTTTCTCCATTTAACAGCACCGCAATTACCGGACACTTTGGTTATGCCTTTATGAACTTCCAGTTTTGCATCCACCACTGTGATATAATCGCCATTGGTAACAACGGATTCAGCATAGCCGTAGCGCCAGCTCGTAATGCCTGAAGCATTTCTGGGTCTGCCCCTAAAGATTGTAGTCAACGTATCACCAAACATTATCCTTTCTGTGCGGATTTTTAGTTTATCAATACTTCCGGAAACGTCGGGCAAACCATTGTTGTCATTGTCAGGACGGCCGTAGTTGCTTCGGTACAATTCAAAATTGCGGAAAAGCATCCCGCCACGGTTACAGATATTACTGCAGTGTACTTTCACATTGACTGTGTTACATATTGGTTTTATCCATAGATTCGGATGGGCGCTGGTGTTGGGGTTGTAGGCATAAATAAGGGTTAGCGGCAGGTTGTTATTATTACTTCCGGTAGAACATACACCTTTCAACCTTACGGTCAACTCAGAATTGGTTAGCCAGAAAACCATGCTGCGGCCCATAAACGCCCTTAGGGTGTCTTTTACCATCTTCAGGCTGTCCGGATACCAAATGGCAGTTAGGTTGGGATTATCAATATAAAAATCTGTTTTGGTAAGGCTGTGCGTTAGGGTATTCGGCAATACCAGATCAATGCGAATGGCAGCGCTGCTGTGCAACGGAAGATTTCCCATGCCGCTGAAAGAGTAGCGAAATGGCTTCACTTCGTTTTGCTGGAGATCCGCTGGGGTGTATGGCGCAACAACGCCACCTGAATATGTATATCCAACAGTCCATTGATTTCCAGTACTCAATGTGTTGTTGCATTGGTTTCTGTACGATGCTCTGTAACCCCAACCTAATTCATAAGTACTGGTGTTGCAGTTTGTATTAACGCAGCGATACACATCCCAGGTAATGTAAACAGTATCTTTTGGTTGCATGTTGCCCAATCTGAGCCTAAAACCGCCCATACTGCCTGTTGACCAGCAGGGTGTTATTGCATTGGATAAAAAAGTATCGGTATATGCGCGGTTTGTAGAACCATTCCAGCCCTTTTGTAGTCGGATGCTTGTTGAATCGATGCGTGACATCACATAATTATAAAAACCGACACCGGGACTCAATGTCTGAAAAATCAAGGCGTCGGAAGCCATCGCTGTCATTTGCCCTATGTTTGCAATACGCATGGTGAATTTACTCGCCGTTGTGTTGTTGTAAACAGGCTGAACACTGCTGCTAATAACCACCTGTAGGTTGGGACTTGCCGTGCTGATAGCCGTGGTGGCAGTATTTTTCACCACCTGACAAAATTTACCATCACAGCCCCAGGTCAGGTCATAGCTGGTAATCAGCGATATGCAACCGGTGATAGTGAAAGTATCCGAAAATGCAATACTCTCGTTCTGATCCAGAAAGGTATCTTTATTGCCCACCTTCTGAATATCGGTTTTGGTAATGGTGGTAATAACGGAATCCAAATTGTATCGGTGGCTGAAACCTCCTTCAGACCTAAGTGTCAGATCCTTGCCTTTCACGCGGACCAGGCGCAAATTCAGGAGAGGGCCTTTCCCAAAATTGGTCAAGGTAACGCGGCGCACAAACTTATCTCCCACATTGCCGATGAAGGTCTGATTAGTAATAATGTTATAACCCAGAGATGGCACAGCTGATGTGAATGGCAGTGACAAAGCCGCATCAAAATTGCCGGTGTAGTCAACGCGAATGCTGATACTGGGATTGGATGGACCGCTTACCACCGGTATCATATCACAATTGGCCCTAACGCGGTAGCGGAATGTGAAGTTTTTGCCTATGGCAAGGTTGGGAGCAGAGAATATGGGCCTGTTGAGGTTGGTAATGTTACTTTCAGCCACCCCGGTTCCAGTTGCTGATCCGGGTACATAGCGCATTCCGGTTGGCATGGAAAGTGTAACTAAATTGCCATTGACGGCAGAACTGCTGATGTTAAGAACAGTAACCCGCGCAGTGTCCGTAAGACCACAAATGGTCATGTTTTTGGGGGCAGAACCCACAATACTCAGTTTATTGCCCTGCGCTGATAGGGCTTCTGCAAAGCAAAACGCCACTAAAAAAACAAGTATGCGCGATGCATATTTGTGCATGGTAGCACAAATATATCAAACAAGCCTTAAAACCAAAATTTTACGGCTAATAATTTTAGAATCAGCATTTTATTTACTTTATTTCAGCGGCCAATTTCAGCGCCATTTCAGCGTTTACCACGCCTCCTGAAATAGATAAATCAGAGAATTTAACTTTATCTGACTCGGTGCCGGGTAAAACTACTTTACCCTTGTATTTCGTAACGCTTTTCATCAAAACGTCTTTCACCTGAACAGCGGTAAGATTGGGATAGCAGCTCCAAACCAAGGCTGCCACACCGGCTACTACGGGCGAAGCCATGCTGGTGCCGTTTGCGTTTTCGTATCCGTTATTGGGCGTAGTGCTATAAATTTCATAACCGGGGGCAAACAAATCCACGTTTTGCTTTCCGTAGTTGCTGAAATCTGTTGGTAACTCCTTACTGGCTTGCCGGCTTGCACCTACTTCTATCCATGTTTCGGCAAAGCGTCCGCCAACAAGAGAATCATTGGGATAATTGGCAATGGCATCATTGTCGTTGCTGCTGTTCCCTGCGGCATGCACCAGCAATACGCCTTTTTTGGAAGCGTATTCAACAGCTTCATTCACAACCTGCTTATTGTAGGAATAACCCTTACCAAAACTCATATTGATGATTTTAGCGCCATTGTCCACAGCATAGCGAATGCCATTGGCTACATCCTTATCGCGCTCATCACCATCCGGAACAACGCGTACAACCATGATTTTAGCTTTGGAGGCAACACCTTCAACGCCAATGCCATTTCCGCGCACCGCAGCGATAATGCCCGCCACATGTGTTCCATGAAATGCGTCAGGTCCGGCTACACTGTTGTTGCCATAAAATCTCTCATTGGCATTGCCGTAATCATCTCCGACAATCGAGCGTGGATCATAATCAAGATTATACTGGCAATTGGCCCTTACTTCAATTTGTTTTACCTGCTCATTTAATCCTTTCATAAGGTCTGAAAAAGACATGTTATTTTTCTTGAGCAGACCCAAGATAATCGTTTCCATGAGGCCTTTGGGTTCGTATGCCTGAACCTGTGCATCGGTTGGATTGTCGGTTCCCATGTTTTTCAAAATATTTTCCATGGTATCCAAAATGGGTTTAATACGTTCAAGCTGCTTGGAATATTTTTCTTTATTATCCTCCACATCCTGCCTCATTTTCAGGTAGTTTTCGTAGAGTGCAACCATGCGTTTATCCGGGTTACCCTCTGCTTTAAAACCTTCAAATTCTTTGGCTTGCTCACGAACCAAACGAACGATTTCAAGGTTGTCGCAACCCACCATTTTACCGTCCTTGCCACCAATAAAGTTCCAACCTACCGTATCATCGGTATAGCCGTTGTTGTCCTCATCGAGATTGTTAAAAGGAATCTCTTTGGGATTGTGCCACATATTGGCTTGCAAATCAGGGTGATGAGGGTCTGTACCGCCATCAATAACAGCCACCACAATTTCGGTGGGGTTTAATTTATCAACCAGCTTATAGGCCTTGTCCAGCTTGATGCTGAAGTTCTTTTTCTTGTTGAAAGCCTGCTGATACCAGAGTTTTGAAGATGCATTTTCTTTTTTTGATGCTGACTGGCACAGTGCTGTTCCTGCAGTAGAAAGCAGGATAAATAGTGATATATAAAATTTCATGATTATTTCTTGCGTGCGGTTACAAAGATACTCACAGATTTAAAGGGAATGCGGGTGGTATCCGAATTAAAAACGTATTTTCTGAGAAGTTGTTGCAAGGGTTTCCATCGGATAACATCCATAGGAGCCATTACATACTGCATATCCAATACTTCAAACCCATGTTTTTCGAGCAATTTTTTTATTCTTCTTTTTGTATAAATACGTGCATTGGCCCAACGTTCGTGTAAGGGTGTTGGAAGCCATGAGAAGAAAGGCACACGGTTCCAGGGCAATAATGGCAAACGGGCTCCGTGGGTTTCAAAAATCCAACATTTATTGGGCACGCTAAATGCCGCCAGGCCACCCTGTTTCAGGCTTGCCGCATAATTGGCAACACCCTCTTCCGAAGGCAAATGCTCTATCACCTCAAAACTCAACAGCCGGTCTGCCTGAGGGGTGAAAGGCTCTTCCATGATATCCCAAACCTGAAATTCTGCACCCTGTAGGTTGAGTTGTTGTTTAAGTTGCTCAAATTCTGCTTTATGGACTTCATTGTACTCAAGGCCTACTGTACTTTTAAACTCCGAAGAAAGCTGCAACAGCGTATTGCCATTGCCACAGCCAATCTCCAGCAAATCCAGGTCTTTACCGATAAAACTGGGGATATTGTACAAAATACGCAAACGACGCTGTACGATCAGGTCGTCGGCATCGGCGGGTTTGCCCAGGTAATGAGACTCCTCAAACATGCTTTTATCTACCCGCGCGGTGTTGCTCATCGAATCTTCAAATTAAACAATAATCTTCGTAAAACTATCCAGCAGTGGTTAATGCAATTCGGCAAAAATCCATAATGCTTCGACAATACGGCAAAACGCTCCTTCCATGCTTTCTTTTCGTGTTGTGCACTGCTGCCACCGGTTTCGAAACCGGCAATCACGCCGTCAAACCTAATATTCGAGGGATTTTTACCTAGTATCCGAATAATCCAGTCTACATCGGCTGCTTGCCGGTATTGTAGGTCGTAATCCGGGCAAATGGCTTTTTTGGCAATAAAACTTTGGTGGCAGAGGTTCATGCCAAATCGGAATGACCACTTATCCAGCTTTTCCGGAAACCGCTGGGGTTTAAGCTTGCTGATTAAACCAATATCACGGCCACTTTCATGCACAAACATGGTGTCGCCGAATATCACGTCAGGTTCAGTTTTGGCCAGTAATAAAAGCTTTTCAGCCACATCATTGGTATAAATAACATCACCACTATTCATGAACCAAACGTAGGGCGATTCTGCAAGGTGCAGGCCTTTATTCATGGCATCGTACAAGCCTTTGTCAGGCTCAATCACCAGCAAATCGATATTTTGGCTATTTTCACGCAAAAAATCTGCACTGCCGTCGCTGCTGTTGCCGTCCACCACAATCCATTGTATTTGCCCGCGTGCGGTCTGGTTTTGCACACTTTCATACGTGCGTTTTAACCCGCGTAGGTTATTGTAATTGATGGTAATAACGGAAAAAATCGGCACGCAAACCGCTTTTAAGATTTCAGGCCATCTTCATCCCTGCGCATCGCCATCAGCCCCAGTGCAGCCAACACAACTAGCAGCATAGATGCCGATGTAGCTGTTTCAATGTTTTTTAACATGCTTCGATTGGCCGGAACATACATAAGTTCTATTTTATGCTTACCTGCAGGTATTTCCGCTGCTCTCAATATGTAGTTTACCCGCAATACAGGAGTTTCCTTGCCGTCTACATAGGCTTTCCAGCTTCCGTTTTTCTCGTTATAATAAACCTCGCTGAAAACCGCCAGCCCATTGGCCTTGGAAACAGATTCATATTTAAGTGTATCGAATGAATAATGGGTTTGCTTTATGATATCGGCAGAATCGGTAGCATAGGTTTTTGAGGCAGGTTTCAGCTTTTCAGAGGCTTCCACAACTACCTGCCTGTTAGCCGGGTTATTGTTAATTTCCAACAGGGCGGTTTTAGGATCTGCAACTTCCTTAACAGTTGGAACAAACCAGGCGTGACCCAAAGCTGTAGCGCGCGAATAATCCTCATCACCGCCCTGCCCGCCCGACAGAATGTAACCACAGTTCAGCATATCAAGGGCATTGTTTTTGAAAACCCAGTCGCTGCTCAGCTGTCCACCATTTGGCGTAATGCAATAACTGATAATATCCTGATACCGGCTTAGTTTGGCCGGATGGTAACCGCCTACATTGCGAAAGAAAGGTGCTGCGTGGTTATCATTGAAAGGATTGTATCGCAAATCAAACACACGTTTGTTATCTTTATTGTTTGCCATTAACTGAAGCTCCTTAGCAGTAGGTTCAATGGCCATTTCCGTCTCTTTATCCTGCCAGTTATCTTCTGTTAGATAGCGTTTGGCAACCCCCATTAAATCAAAAGAAACAAGTGCCAGCATGCCAATCCATAGCAGTTCGCGGTTTTTGTTTTTAAGCGCAGTAAACCAAATTAATGCGGCAGCCAAAACAATTAGAAACAAGCTCCGTCTCCAATCTCCCCAAGCCAGTGAAGAACGCATATCAACAATTTGTTTAATATAATCAGAAGCATAAGCCATCGCTGAGGTTTCGTTTTGTCCGGATTGCATGGCTTGCTGTGTAGCCTGTTTAAGAATATCCTTGTCCTCAGCTCCTTTGAAATCCTCGGATGACAGCATCAGTGCGGCAATGGCCATCAGCGCTCCTGTAGCAATAGCTGATACTTTCCATATCTGTTTTTTATCTGTTTCATTAAAACGGTCAGAAAGTAGCATTTGCAGGCCATACAGTCCGAAAAACGGAATTGTCATCTGTGCAATAACCAGCGCCATCATGGGTGTACGGAACTTATTGTAATAGGGCAGGTGGTTAAACAGCCATTCATTCAATCCAAGGTATCTTCCCCATGCCAGCATAAGTGAAACCGCTACAGTTACCAAACTAAATACGAGCAATGTTAGGGCTACTGTTTTTTCTTTGGAATCCACATTTTCGGTTTTGAGATAACGTAGAACGGCTACTGTGCCAAGTAAGAATAAAAATATAAAAACAGCACCAATGTAGATGGGGCCTGAAGTAAACTGTAAATCACCATGGTAAAGCGGTGCCCTATCCTGCTGATCACCATCTTCATTGGAAACTCTTTCATTGCTACTTCCGCCCATGTATCCGGGTATCAGCAGGGTCATGGATTCATCAATACCATAGCTCCACGAAAAAGCATAATCAATATCAAGACCTTTTCTGCCTACCTGATTTTTGGGACCATCTTTGGTTGGAACCTCGCTGGCAACTGCACTTCCTCCACGCATGGTAGCTTCACTGTAACGGGCCGTATCGATAGCTTTGCCAATATTGGTAGCCGCTCCCATGCCGAGCATTAACACGGACAGTCCTGTTGCAATAGCCGCATGCTTAATTTCACCGGCTTTGAGGGCCATAATCATTTCTATCAGCAAATAAATACCGGCTACAATCCCCGCGTAATAGGCAATCTGGTAGTGAAAATAACCCACCAGCATGGCGAAGAAAACACCAAGCACACCGGCGCCAAGGAGGTATTTACGTCGGGTAATCAATACCAATCCTGCCAGCATTCCGGGCATTACATCGGTTGCGAGCACTTTGGTGATGTGGCCGGCCTCGTATGAACTTATGGAAAACGTCATGAAAGCGTAGCCAATAGCACCCGCTGCAGATAACCATCGGTTTACATTACAGGATAGAAGCAGCACAAACATGCTGAGCATGGCAACAAACAGAAAATTGAACGGCCCCTTTACAAGCAGAAATAATTCAAGAGGCCTAAGTTTCAAGAGTAAATTTCCGGTGGGTATACCCGTAATAAGGTTGGAAGGCATGCCCGAAAAAAGGCGGTCATTCCAATTGGGCTTTACCCCGAAAGTATCGGCGTGTTTGTTGGCAGCATCCACCATCATGCGAACCTGCTGCATATCACCCTGTTGTAGGGCTTTATCCTGCGTGGCAGGCCAAAGAAAAATGACTGATAGCAACCAAAAACCAATGAGGAAAAGCAGAAAAATACCTGCCTGTTTGAGGAAATCTTTGTTGGTTTTCATAGTTAAGAGGCGAATTTCAGTATTTTTGAGCAATTTGACTGCATGCGGAATGAAAAAATACCATGTCACAAAAATTAATTTTCAATGTTAATTTGCAACATCAATTATGGAAAGAGACGAAGTTGTTTTTGAACTGATAAACCGTGAACTAAAGCGACAACAGGAAGGGATTGAGCTGATTGCCAGCGAAAACTTTGTGAGTCAGCAGGTGATGGATGCCATGGGCTCTGTCCTCACAAACAAATATGCTGAAGGCTTGCCGGGAAAGCGATACTATGGAGGTTGCGAAATCGTGGACCAAGTAGAACAACTCGCTATTGATCGATTGAAACAACTTTTCGGGGCCGCCTGGGCCAATGTGCAGCCTCACAGCGGTGCGCAGGCCAATGCCGCCGTGATGCTGGCCGTGCTGAAACCCGGCGATTCGATTTTGGGCTTTGACCTCAGCCATGGTGGCCACCTCACGCATGGCTCACCGGTAAATTTTTCAGGCAAATTGTATAAACCCCATTTTTACGGCGTAAAACAAGACACCGGCTATGTGGATTACGAGACGCTTGAAAGCAAAACCCGAGAAGTAAAACCCAAACTGATCATCTGCGGGGCCAGTTCTTACAGCCGCGAGTGGGATTATGCCCGCATCCGTGCTGTTGCTGATGAGGTAGGTGCACTCGTGCTAGCCGATATTTCTCATCCTTCGGGGCTTATAGCCGCCGGATTGCTTGAAAACCCCCTAAAACATGTGCATATTGCCACAAGCACCACACACAAAACGCTGAGGGGACCAAGGGGCGGCATTATTATGATGGGAACCGATTTTGCCAACCCCTGGGGCGAAACCACACCCAAAGGTGAAGTGAAAATGATGAGCGCGCTTTTGGATGGAGCAGTATTCCCCGGCACACAAGGCGGGCCCCTGGAGCATGTAATTGCGGCCAAAGCAATCGCCTTTGGCGAAGCCCTAAAACCTGAATTCAAACAATACCAACAGCAGGTAAAAAGGAATGCTGCTGCGCTGGCAACTGGGATGGTGAGCCGTGGTTACAGCATCATCAGCGGAGGAACAGATAACCACCTCATGCTCATTGACCTGAGGCCCAAAGGCGATAACCTAACCGGAAAACTGGCTGAAAACACACTTGGAATATGCGATATCACCGTAAATAAAAATACCGTTCCCTTCGAAACCCGCAGTCCTTTCGTTACCTCAGGCATTCGCCTGGGCACGGCTGCCGTTACCACCCGCGGACTTAATGAAGCCGATATGGACAGCATTGCCGGATTGATAGATGAAGCGCTAATGAACACGGATAATGCGGCTGTGCTGGAAAACGTGAAAAGTAAGGTTCATACACTGATGGCAGGGTATCCACTGTATGCTTAAGCAAATATTTCGGTTTTTTTAGCTACGGCCCAACCACTTTTTCCACTCCGGGACAAACAAAAACATGCCCGTAAACGCCCATAGGCCACAGGCAAGCAGAAAGCCGTTCAGGTCAGGCAGGTTTCTTGAAACTACATAAAAAATAGCGTAGACCGCATTGGCGCTAATCAACAGATAAAAAAACCTGTACTGCTTAAGGGAAAAACCGTTTCGCAGTATCACCCAGTAAATACAAATTATCACAAAAAGTGTTTGCGTAATCAGTCCGGCCAGGGCCGCGCCGGATGGGCCTTGCAGCGGTATCAGCCAAAAATTCAAACCGGCATTTATAACTACACAAAAAATGGCCAAAAGTCCCAGTTTTTTCAATTCACCCGCAGCCGTGAGCCAGGTACCGAAAATATGCACCAATGCCATAGGTAAAAAACATGCCATTAACCTGCCAAAAACAGTGGCATCCGATGCCGTAAATCCGGCTTTGCCGGGGCCGTCATAAAAAAGGCCCATTAACGGCGAAGCAAAATACATTCCGGTAAAAAGCAGTGGTAAAGCTACAAACAATACGATTCTCACATTCAGCCATAGCAGGCCATCGGTGGGTTCATTTCGGCTGATCATGCGGCTAAACAACGGCAGCAGTTGCGAGCTTATTAAAGAACTGAAAATCAGTGCAGCATCCAGAAAACGAAAACTGCGGGCATATTGCCCCACTTCGGCCTCACCACCGGGTGACAGGTGCCGCAGCATCTGGGTGTCAAGGCGTGTAAAAACGGCCATGCAAAGGGAAAGTATGGCAAACCAACGCATGGATGACAACAATGAAAAGCCTTCAACCGATGAAATTTCTGTTATAGTTTGGTTTTGCCTGCGGGCGTAAAACCATGAAAAAAACAGGGAAACCGCATAACCTGCCGTTTGCGCAAGCAGAAAATACAATAATCCCTCTTCCCCACTAAGACCGCTGCCCAAAATAAGCCATGAAAGCAGCGCCACCGCCACCATCCTGTCGGTCACCGATGCAATGCTATCGGTTTTAAACAAATGCCTGCCCTGCAGTATGGATCTGAAATAGAGCGTGAAACCGGCCAGCACCTGGTTGAGTATGACCAATCCCAGAAAACGAATATCCATGTGCTGAACCAGCCCAAAAATGGCGGTAATGAGCACATACGACAAAGCCAGCCACATTCTCAAACCCAACAATCCCGTGGGAACCGCATGGTCCGGAGCTGACGCCACCTTGGCAGCCGTGTAATTATTCAGCCCAAAATCCAGCAGAATATTAAACAGCAAGGCCAGCCCGAAAATGCCGTAATACTTGCCATAAAGGGCATCGCCCAGGTTATTTTGCACCGCTACCTCAATAAAGAAAATCCAGACAGGCTTGATTAGCCAGTTCAGTGCCTGCAAAAGCAATAAATTACCAAGGAAAGTGCGTTTCAACACAACAAAGAAAAAGAAGAAATGCGCCAATCCGAAAAAAATCCGCTGATTTCGGTAATACCATTTACGGTTTGCGGCAAAGCGATTTAATTTTGCACCGTGCATGATATAGAGCCGTACTACAACTGGTTGCACCTGTATAACGCCGCCGAAGACGAACAATCGCCGTTTTTCGGGCGTGAATACAGCGAATTTACCTTCACTCATGCGGTATACAATTATCTCATTCATCCACAATGGGATTCTTTTGGTTCTAACACCTTATACCTAAAAATTTTATACGTTGATTACATAGATGGTTACGCCATTTTGGAATTGATTGGCGAGTGGAATGATGCCCTGTACAACGATATCATGATGCTGAAGCGGGAAGTGATTGAAATGCTGAGCGATCAAGGCATTCAAAAGTTTATACTGATAGGGGAAAACATACTGAATTTTCATGCCAGCGACGACAGCTACTACGAGGAATGGTTTCAGGAAGCCGAAGACGGCTGGATTGCATTTATCAATTTCAGAGACCACGTGCTGGATGAATTCCGCAAGGCCCGAATCGATTATTACATCAATTTTGGCGGAGATTTGGATGAATTCGAATGGAGAAAACGTTCTCCCAGGCAACTGCACGAAGCGGTAGAAGCGTTAATTGGCCGCAGAATCGCTTAATTCTGAATATTCTAAAAAGCCCTGAACCCTTGCAAAGGAAAATTGTTATTTTTGCAGTTCCAAAGCAACTCTTAAGGGTGCTGTTTGGGATTCTTTTTTAAAACCATGAGAGAAATTCAGTTTAGAGAAGCCTTGCGTGAGGCCATGACCGAAGAGATGCGCCGCGATGAGCGCGTGTTTTTGCTCGGCGAAGAAGTTGCAGAATACAACGGAGCTTATAAAGTAAGCCAGGGAATGCTGGCCGAATTTGGCGAAAAACGTGTGATAGACACGCCCATAGCCGAACTTGGTTTTGCCGGTATTGCCGTGGGTGCCGCTGCCAATGGCCTTCGCCCCATTTGCGAATTCATGACCTTCAACTTCTCGCTGGTGGCCATTGACCAAGTAATCAATGCCGCGGCCAAAATGAACAGCATGAGTAACGGACAGTATACTTGTCCGATGGTGTTCAGAGGGCCCACAGGTAGTGCCGGACAGCTGGCACAGCAGCACAGCCAGAATTTTGAAAACTGGTATGCCAATACTCCGGGTCTTAAAGTAGTGGTGCCCAGCAACCCCGCCGATGCCAAAGGTTTGCTGAAAACGGCTATCCGCGATGAGAACCCTGTTATTTTCATGGAAAGCGAACAGATGTACGGCCTGAAAGGCGCGGTACCTGAAGAAGAATATTTGTTGCCCATCGGGCAAGCGCATGTGGTGAAAGAAGGCAGCGATGTTACCATCGTTTCTTTCGGCAAAATGATGCTTCGCGCCATTACCGCAGTGGAAGAGCTTGCCAAAGAAGGCATCAGCGCCGAAATGATTGATTTGCGCACTGTTCGCCCCATCGATTACGATACCATCATCAACAGCGTGAAGAAAACGAACCGTCTGGTAATCGTGGAAGAAGCATGGCCTTTGGCGAGCATCAGCTCAGAAATAAGCCATATGGTGCAGCGCAGGGCTTTTGATTATCTGGATGCTCCCGTGCACCGCGTTACCAGCCAGGACACCAACCTGCCTTATGCCGGTGTATTTGTAGATGCCTACCTGCCCAGCGTGGAGCGCACCGTAAAAGCGGCCAAAGCCGTTTGCTACAAAAACTAATTAATTACCAATACAGGTATTTTCTGCTTTTCGGTGAATGTACCGATAACGCTGCATTCCGGCAACATTTCCAGCACGGAATCTACACAATCCGGTCCTACCGCCATCAGCAGGCCACCATTGGTCTGGGGATCGGCAACCCACGGGAATGCGGCGGCATTGTTCATTTGTAATTCTTTTTCATACGCATTCCAGTTGCGGGTTGCATTATCCGGCAGCACGAAAGATGCCGCCAGCGGTAATGCTTCGGGGATTTTGGGCAGTAATGCTTCACTTATTTCTGCACCACAGCCTGCAGCACGCATCATTTCCAGCAAATGACCTGCCAGTCCAAAACCGGTCACATCGGTCATGGCATGAACTGCAGCAAGCTTTCCAAGCTGCTCTCCGCCGTTGTTGAGTTTTACCAGTGTCGTTTGCAGTGCTATTTGCTGGTTTTCATCTGCGGTGCCCCGTTTGTAAGCGGCTGCCAGCATGCCCACACCCAGCGGTTTGCTGAGTAGGATAACATCACCGGGTTGTGCGCCTGCGTTGCGTTTTAGGGTTTGGGGAGTTGCCAAACCCGTCACCGACAGACCAAAAAGGGGTTCGCGTCCATCGATGGTATGCCCGCCTGCAAGTGCCACGCCGGCCTGCCGGCAAATATCGCGAGCACCATGAAGCACCTCACGTCCCATTTCAATAGGCAATTCCGAAGGCCAGCTAAAAACAGCATTTGCCATAATGGGTTTTCCGCCCATGGCCCAGATATCGCTGAGGGCATTGGCTGCCGCTGCCGATCCGAAGATAAAAGGATCATTTATCATGGGCGTGAAAAAATCTACCGTTTGCAGCAAATATTGACCATTGCCCAGATCATAAACAGAGCAGTCGTCTGACAAGTCATTGCCAACAACCACATTCTCCACACTATTATTACACAAGAGTCCGGAGAGCATGGTTTTTAGCGCTTCGGGCGGCATTTTACACCCGCAGCCGCTGCCTTTGCCAAATGACATAAGATTCGGGGAGGTCATGATACAAAAGTACAATGAAATAAAACCACAAATTAATTTTTACGCATGTTTGGGGGTTTGGCATACGTTATGTGTATATGTATGAAACAGACCTAAAATAAAGCATCATGAAACGCAGTTTTGTCATTGTATCCCTTGCCGCCGGATTAGCCGCACTTATCCAATCGTTCAGCACACAACCCCAAAGTGCACCGAATGATCCGTTCAACTACCGTAAGCTAAATAACCAGGCGTTTAAGGTGGGTGAAAAATTGAAATTTCGTGTGCATTACGGACTTATCAATGCTGCCAATATTACCATGTCTGTAGATCAGGCAACCACTATCAATGGACGCGATGCGCTGGCTGTGCGCTGTGAGGGAGAAACCCTGAAAAGTTTTGACTGGGCCTACAAGGTACGCGACAAATTCCAGAGCTGGATAGATGCAGAAGCTCTTGCCCCTATTCGCTATGCTAAAACAGTGCGCGAAAACAAATATTATGATGAAGATTTGGCCATTTATATGCACGACAAAAAGAAACTGCGCAACACCGATGGCGAAATTGCCATGCCCATGTACACGCAGGACATTGCCTCAGCGCTGTATTATGCCCGCAATTTAAATTTTGAAAGTGCCAAAACCAACCAGGTATTTCCGCTGGATGTTTACCTTGACAACAAAATTTACAACCTCAATTTCACCTACCTGGGTAAAGAAACCCTCAGCACCGATATTGGCAAGGTGAAATGTATAAAACTAAGGCCTAAGCTGGTGGTAGACAGGGTCTTTAAAAGCAGCAACGATATGACTGTATGGGTAAGCGACGATGCCAACCACATTCCTGTCCGCGTGCAAACTGCCATTCAGGTAGGTTCGCTTAAGGTTGATATTACAAGCTACGAAGGATTGAGAAATGGTTTTACATCACTAATTAAAAAGTAAAGCATATTATTCACGCTTGTACGTTGGATCAATTATATAATCAATAAAGTAAGTGTTATCTTTTTTAATTACCTTAATAACCCTGTGAATTGTTTCTGAAAAATCATTAATTCCACAGCCCCCTTTAATGGTAAATTTAAACCAATCTCCATTATTTAATTCGCCAAGATATTCAACAGAAGCAACTTTTTTAGATGCCCATCCGCAATTTCCGTTTTCATAAAAAGCGGTAAAACTAGCATAATTCAAATCATAATACTGAGACCATTTTTTTTGAATGTATGCTCTTCAATTGCCCCAGGATAACCTGCGGTAAATTCTGTAACATCATTCACAAAATCTGAACACCTTTTTGTTAGCTTCAAAGATTCTTTTAAATCTTGGCGATAAACCCCAAAGATGATTGTTTTCAGATTGGCAACATCCTTTTCCCTATTGGTAAAATGCGCCTTCAAACCATCGTAGTTGTTTTCCGGCACAAACGGTTTTACCGCTTTCAATTTTAAACCTTCAGCAGTGAGCAAAAGAATACTATCGGATTTGCCTTTTATCAATTGCTGTAAATTATCAATTAAAACCTGTTTTTTAAAGCTTTCAGCAGAAATGTTTGCACATGCTGTCCTTAGAGAATCAATTTCATTTTTCAGCTTTTCAATTCGCAAATTGAGTTCTTTTTGGGTAATGAGAAAATTCACTCTCTCCGCAATCAATACTTTGCTCGAACTATCCAGTGTATTCGCCAAAGACTTTCTCTGATTCTCTGCAGTATTTAATGAGGTATTCAATTCCTGTACCTGTTTTTGGTTTTTGGCTCTTTCTGTTTCCAGAACGTTCGTCAAGCTATCGATTTTGAATTTCAAGTACTCAATTTGTTCTTTTTTTGACTGGGAAAATGACAAACCAATAGTCAGCATAAAAAATGCTGTGAGTATTATTTTCATATATTAATGTATTTTTTTATTTACCTTTTTATGGAAGATATTTTAGTTTCAAATATAACAATAATATTCATGCGCCTGATGATATTTTTTGTTCGTTAACTGTGAAAATTATTAAACATAAAATGATTTTTATAGCGTCAAATAAGAGACCGCATAAATTTTTCATATAATATTGCATGCAGTATTTCACTTTCAATGAGACTATTTTATTTTATCTTTCTGATTTTTATTGCCACTATTGCTGCTGCGCAGGACAGATTTGATTTACCCCAAGCAGGTTTAAGAGTTGCAGAACTTCCCTTCATATCGAACGTATAAGGGTTTATTTTAATAGGTAGTGGTCCCATCAGGAATCGAACCTGAATCTAATGCTCCGGAGGCATTCGTAGTATCCATTCTACTATGGGACCAGCCTGTTTAAACAGCTTGCAAATATCTGTATTTAGCCCTGTATTCGCGCCACAAAAATCCGCATTCCGTCAGATTACCCTTTTTATGCACCCAACCCCGCTTTACTTCGTAACTTTGCCCTGTATGGAAATCTGTATTCGCATACCCAAAACCGCACTGCTGGCATTCGCTGCCCTGTTCCTGAGCACCGGCTATAAAACCTATGATGACCTATTTGAATATAGCAAAAACCTGGAAATTTTTGCTACCGCCTACAAACAGGTGGGCACCCACTTTGTTGATGACGTAAACCCCGGAACCCTCATGCGTAAAGGGCTCGACGCTATGCTGGCAACACTTGATCCCTACACCAATTTCTACAGTGAAGCGCAGACAGAGGAAGCCATGATTGAAAGGCAAGGTGAATATGGAGGTGTAGGCTGCCGCATTTTTCTACGTAACCGCTATCCGGTAGTGAGTGAAGTTTTTCGGGGCTATGCTTTTGCTAATGCTGATATACGTTGCGGTGACATCATCAAGTTTGTATCGGGGCAGGATATGGCCAATAAATCCACCAATGATGTGGGAGCCATGCTGCGCGGTGCTCCCAACACTTCACTTACCCTCATCATTGACCGAAACGGAAAAACCATGGAGAAAAAAATTACCCGTGTTTCCGTGCGCACCAAAAATGTGCCCTGGTCGGGTATGATTAACGAACAAACAGGCTACATAAAGCTTGACGAGTTTGGACAAAACTGCGCCCAGGAAATAGAAACTGCTCTCGCTACACTGCAAAAAAATCCCGGCATGAACAAGCTGGTACTGGATTTGCGCGGCAACGGCGGTGGTCTTCTTGCCGAAGCGGTAGATATTGTGGGATTGTTTGTAGGCGAAAACAAAATGGTGGTAAACATGAAAGGTCGCACCACAGAAAGCAACCGCAAATGGATGACGCGCAAACCCGCCATCGCACCTGACCTTCCCCTGGTGGTGTTGGTTGACGCCCAAAGTGCCAGTGCCAGCGAGGTGGTGAGCGGCAGTCTGCAGGATATGGACCGTGCAGTTATCATCGGGCAAAACAGCTTTGGCAAAGGGCTGGTGCAAAATTTTTATCCGCTGCCATACCGCACCCAAATGAAAATTACTACCGCCAAATACTACACCCCCAGTGGTCGCTGCATACAGCTGCTGGATTACAGCAAACGCAACCCCGATGGCAGCGCAGGCAGCATACCGGATAGCCTGCGCAAGGCATTTAAAACCGCTGCAGGCCGCACGGTGTACGACGGTGGCGGTATTCGCCCGGATGTGGCGGTAGATCCCTTTAGCGGTGAACCGCTTATTAAATACCTGCTGGAAGAACGCTATGTGTTTGACTTTGCCAATGATTTCCGAAACAGCCATGAGACGCTGCCTGCTTCCGAACGCTTTATTACCCCCGAACAATTCGATGCATTTGGCAAACAATGTGCCGGTAAATTAAAAGGGCAGTTGCGTAAAAAAATGGAAGAAGCACTGCAAAACAGTGTAAAAGACGAAGAATTGGTTAAAATGATTATGAACGGTGTAAGCGATGCCAAGCTTGAAAAGGCAGTGCTCGACCACATCAACCATTGCGGCGAAACCCTCATGTATAAAATGGAATCGGAAATAATAGCGCGTTATCCCGACGCTGAACGTGAATACAAACATATGTTTGTAGGCGATCCCGATTTGGCGGCGGCCGTAAAAACCCTGAATAATACAGAATCTTACAACCGTATTTTGCGCAAATAATGACCTGGATGTCGTGGCTCCTTTTGCCCATTGTGGGCGCCGCAGGTGGCTTTATGGCCGGTATGCTGGGCGTAGGAGGCGGTATCATTTTTATCCCACTGCTCACCTGGCTGTTTGGCACATTGGGATTGCCGCAGGAGGAAATTGTGCGTTACACACTGGCCAACAGTATACTGCTGGTGGTGGTAAGCGGACTTACCGGAACATGGAAGCAATACAGGCTCGGTGAATGGCAATGGCGCAAGGTGCTCAGCATCGGACTTCCCGGCGCTGTGGTTTCCTACGCCATCACCTACGCCATACAGCACGGCGACTGGTACAGCAAACCACGCTTCAACCTGGTATTTCTTTTTTTTCTGGCCATATCTTTGGCAAATATGATTTTTGGCAAGAAACAGGATAGTGAGAATCAAACAGCCAAAGAGAATCCCATACTGGCAGTGTTTGTCGGTGTTCTGGCCGGCGCTGTAGTCGCACTTAGCGGACTAGGGGGCGGTGTAATTATGGTTCCGTTGTTTCGCATGTTGTTGAAAATGCCCATGCGGCAGGCCACAGCCCTATCCCTGAGCATAATTCCCATTCTGGGCATAGCACCGCTTAGCGGTTATTTGCTGGCACACAATGCCACAATATTGCCATTTTTACATACCGGCTATATTGCATGGCCCTACGCCTTGCCTATGGCTGCCGGTGTTGCAGTATTTGCCACCCGGGGAATGAAAGCCGCCAAACGCATCTCTGAAACCACTTTGCGGATTATCTTTGCAATCCTTTCTTCCATCGTAATTGTTAAAACCCTGTATGACATTTTTTCTTAACAACCCCAAAAACCTTTTGCTAACTGTTTCTGCGGTTTTTATTACCGCCCTGCAGGCCCAAAAACCTGTTGATGAAAAACGAATAACCCGCCTCACAAACGATATAACCTACCTGGCATCCGATGCGCTGGAAGGCAGGCAAACCGGCTCTCCCGGCGAAAAATTATCTGCCGATTACATTGTTGCACAGATGAAAGAAGCAGGTCTCAAACCACTGAAAACCGACTGGTTTCAAACCTTTGAAATTGTAAAACTGCGCATCGCCAAATCCGATTGTGTGCTGGCTTTTATAAGCCCAACGGGCGAAGCCATGCAACTCAAACTGAATGAGGATTTCTATCCCATCAGCCAATCAGGGAATGCAGACAGTGCTGAGGGCGCTGTGATAGACTGTGGTTATGGCATTGTGCTGCACGACAGTGCCAACCGCGATGATTTTGCCGCCTCCGGTGATTTGAAAGGTAACATCGCCGTTATACGGTTGGGTTTTGCAGGCGATGCCGATAATCCACACAGTCCCCTGGCCGCCGTTGCCGATATCAACACCAAGATTAGGGAAGCCATTGCACATGGAGCTTCCAGCATTCTGTTTTTGCCCGGCAGCAACGCTGCACAGGTCCCCAAAGGCGAACTGGAACGCTATGCCAAAACCCTGAATATGCCTGTTTTCTACCTGAAAAAACCTTTCAAAGGAGAATTCCCCCGTGGTGTACGCATGCAGATGAAGAGCCATATTGCGGTGTTCAAGGCTACCGCCCATAATGTGGCCGGAGTTTCGGGCAAATACAAACGCAGCAAAAACAACATCATCATTTGCGCCCATCATGATCACCTGGGCTTTAATGAGTATGGTGGCAGCCGATACACAGGCCCACAGGCCATTCACAATGGTGCCGACGACAATGCCAGCGGTGTGGCTGCCATGCTGGAACTATCACGCAGTCTGAAAGGAATAAAGTACAAAAAGAACAACCTGATTTTTGTGGCATTCAGTGGCGAAGAACTTGGGCTGCTGGGCTCTAAGCACTTTGTGCAACAGTGCCCTGTGCCGAAACAAAAGATCAGTTATGTCATCAACATCGATATGCTGGGTCGCCTGGATGAAAAAACCAAAACCCTCATGGTGAATGGCGTTGGAACCAGCCCTGTCTGGAAAACAACCTTATCATCTATTAAAACCGACAGCAACCGCATCCGCGTTGCCACGACGGAAAGTGGGCTGGGGCCCAGTGACCATGCTTCATTTTACCTGGAAGGTATACCTGTGCTACACTTTTTTAGTGGTCAGCACGACGACTATCATAAACCGTCCGATGACGTTGATAAAATAAACTTTGCCGGTATGAGTGCTGCTGTTGAAGTAATAGAACAAGTGATTTCCGGCAACACCGGCAAGAAAAAGCCTGTATTTACCAAGACGAAAGATGTGACGCCCGGACGCAGCAATTTCAAGGTAACCCTGGGCGTAATGCCCGATTATACTTTCAGTGGAAACGGTATGAAGCTGGATGGTGTCAGTGATGGCCGCCCTGCCATGAAAGCCGGATTACAACGCGGTGATATTGTTACCAAAGTGGGTGACATCAGTATCGGCAGTGTATCGGACTACATGAGCGCACTTTCCAAATTTGAAAAAGGTCAAAAAGCAGAAGTAACGTACCTTCGTGATGGCAAAACCCTAACCACCACTGTTGAGTTTTAACCATGAAAATCATTGATCACATCCGAGGCGCCGCCGGGAAAACCCTTTTTTCCTTCGAAATTCTTCCCCCGTTAAAAGGCGCAGACATTGCCACACTGTGGAAAGGCATAGATCCACTCATTGAATTCAAGCCCTCATTCATCGATGTTACCTACCACCGCGAGGATTTTATCATTCGCAACCGCCCCGATGGCAGTTTCGACAAGGTAAGCACCCGCAAGCGTCCCGGCACTGTGGCCATTTGTGCGGCTTTGCAGCACAAATACAAAATTGATGCGGTTCCACACCTAATCTGCGGCGGTTTTTCGCGCGATGACACCGAAAACGCCCTTATTGACCTCGACTTTTTGGGGATTGACAATATTCTTGCCCTGCGCGGCGATGCACGCAAAGGCGATACCCACTTTATTCCCGAAGCTGACGGACATAAAAACGCACTGGATTTGATCCACCAGATACGCAACATGAACGCCGGTATCTACCTGGATGAAGAGCTCACCAATGCCCGTGATACACATTTTTGTATCGGTGCCGCAGCCTACCCCGAAAAACACATCGATGCACCAAGCATGGAGGTGGACATGAAATACCTGAAACGCAAGGTAGAAGCCGGTGCTGATTTTCTGGTAACCCAAATGTTCTTCGACAACCGCCACTACTTTTACTTTGTGGCCAAATGCAGGGAAAACGGTATTCAGGTGCCCATCATTCCGGGCATCAAGCCCCTTAGCACTTCCAAACAGCTGGATGTGCTGCCCAGGATTTTTCATATTGAAATGCCTGAAGACCTGCGCAAAGCCACCGAAGGCATCACCGATGATGCAGCCATCAAGCAGATTGGAACGGAATGGGCTACCATGCAGTGCAAAGAACTGATGCAGCAAGGGGCTCCGGTACTGCATTTCTATACCATGGGTAAAAGCGAACAAACCTCTGCAATTTGCAGGGCCATTTTCTGATGAAGGGAATCGTTGTAAAAAGCACAGGCAGCTGGTACAACGTACTCGACGAAGAAGGAAAAGCATGGAAAGCCCGCGTGCGCGGCAAAATCCGACTGCAGGAGGCCGATACCAGCAATCCCATAGCAGTGGGCGACCGGGTGCTGCTGCAACCCGACCCGCAATATCCAGATACCTGCAGCATCACAGACATTGAACCCCGCAGCAACTGGGTCATCCGCAAAAGCAACAAACTCAGCAGCCGCAGACAAATCATTGCCGCCAATATTGATGTGGCTGTAATGGTAGCAGGACTGGCAGCTCCCCGCACCTCCTTTGGCTTTATAGACCGGTTTTTGGTCTGCTGTGAGGCATTTCACATCCCCGCCATCATATTCCTCAACAAAACCGATTTGCTGCCCGCAGAAGGGCTGGAATTGCTAAATGAGGTAGGCGATATTTACCGCAATGCCGGTTATATTGTTATTTCCGGATCTGCGGCCACCGGGCAGGGTGTGGAGGAACTCAGGCAAGCCATTGCCGGAAAAACGGTGTTGTTTGCCGGACACAGCGGTGTGGGTAAAAGCACCCTCCTGAATTGCATGTTCCCCGAAGCCGAAGCCCGTGTAGGCATCATTTCCGAGGCACACGAAAAGGGCAAGCACACCACCACCTTTGCCGAGATGCACATGTTTGCCGGAAATACAGGCATCATAGACACCCCCGGCATCCGCGATTTTGGGCTGGTGGATATTCTACCCAAAGAGAGTGGTCAGTATTTTCCGGAGTTCAGGCCTTTTTTACAACAATGTAAATTCAACGACTGTAGCCACACCAACGAACCTGAGTGCGTCATCAAAGCCGCTGTAGAAGCAGGACAAATTCCGATGCAGCGTTTTTATTCCTACCTTAGTATCTTGCAGGGTGAGGATGTTTATAGTTAAATAAAAAAAGGCGGTATCGCGCCGCTACAACCCGCTGTCCTTGCTACCTTCCGGCCCTGGGGAATTGAACGGGGAGCTGGCCGTACCGCCGGTGCAAAGATAGGGGATTATGGTTTATTGGTCTAATCGTTTATTGGGAATCATTTCCTGCCAGCCAGGGCTATGAACAAGCATGACAATTATAAAATAAACCCACACGCCCGACAATTTAACCAATAACCAATTAGACAAATAAACAGTCAACGCTATTCAGGCATAGTAACTTGTTTATTGGTCTCATGGTTTAATGGTGGTTAGAAAGCAGTGAAAATCGCAGACTTCAACTCATGACTCCTAACTTTCAACTTCTAACTAAAACTGTACACTATCCACTATAAACTGCCAACTAAATAAAGGTTTTCCTCAGCATGGTAACCCCATCTCTCATGGGTAGTAGCACCACTTCTACACCCGGTGTTGACGCTGCCTTTTGGTTGAAGGCATGCATGTTTCGGGTGTCAGGGTCGTGTATACGGTCATCTTCGTTCAGAACCCGTCCGCTCCAAAGGGTGTTGTCGAAAAGCATTGCTCCACCGGGCTTTAAAATTGGCAGGCAACAATCAAGGTATTCGCCATATTGTTGTTTATCCGCATCCACAAAGATCAGGTCCGGTTGTAGTTGCAAACCCGGAATTACTTTTAGTGCTTCGCCAACATGAATGGTAATTTGCTCTTTTTTAGGATGTTTTTCCACCCATTGTTGTGCCTTCCAGGCTATTTCGGCATTGGCCTCTATGCTGTGTAATTCACCACCGGGCGCAAGCCCTTCTGCCAGACAGAGGGCCGAATAACCCGTGAATGTGCCTATTTCCATGATGCATTCTGCCTTTATCAAAGCGGCCATCATGGCCAAAAATCTGCCTTGCAGTTGCCCACTCAGCATACGGGGATTGATGGTGTTGCGCCACGTATATGCCGTTAGGTTTTGCAGCAATTCCGGCTCGGAACTGCTGTGTTTTTCACAATACTGATGCAGGTCATCCTGCCAATCGGGGTGCATGAGGCAAAGTTCGGGTTAATTGTAAAAAAAATATAACTTTCTTATATGCTGAAAATCAAACATATAAAACCAACACAAATGCCTTTGATGGTTATATTTTAAACAAAAATGAAAAAATTTTGAGATTTCAAAAAAAAGTGTACTTTCGCGAGACAATAGGATTAAAAAATCATGTACTGGACATTAGAACTTGTAAGCTATCTGGATGATGCTCCATGGCCCGCTACCAAAGACGAGCTCATTGACTATGCCATTCGTTCCGGCGCACCGCTGGAGGTAATCGAAAACCTGCAGGAACTGGAAGATGACGGCGAA